>Ga0208648_1001075_pt1 | contig 24038 bp, 22 predicted proteins | sample AntAceMetag02UKL_FD_184772 | JGI IMG/M metagenome (GOLD analysis project Ga0208648, IMG submission 184772) | Saline lake microbial communities from Ace Lake, Antarctica - Antarctic Ace Lake Metagenome 02UKL (SPAdes) (version 2) | ecosystem: Environmental > Aquatic > Non-marine Saline and...
ACAGTGGCCCGCTCTGGCCCACAAATGGTCGCTTTACCACAAGGCGACTCCTTTGTCGGATTTTGTATTTGGTGCGATTCTGGGCCACCGTGGCGCGCCTCAGAATCGTAGATAGCGGCAAAAATACGTGCGGCATGAGCGACCGTATCGAGTAGGGTGAGCCACGGCTATCAACCGTGACTCAGCCCTCTCACAGAACCGTACGTACGGGTCCGTATACGGCTCCTGTTTCAAGTAATCCTACGTAATTTGGGGCAATACTCCGGTTTCGACGCTTGTCAGATCGAAAAGGCCCTGGTCACTGAACCAGCGGTTGGGCATGGACCAGCTTGCCAGGTGACTTACCGAACTGCGCCAACTTCGCATGCGCATTTTAGGAAAGTCGCCGCTGTAGCCTAGGCAGGCGTCCGGCTCGTTTCCACAACGCTAGCTGCTTGGCACGCAACCTTCGTCGTATCCATGACATTAGCTCTCCGAAAAGCCCTTTGCAGTTGGCCATCCGGAAATAGTTCGCAAAGCCGCGTAGCTTCGGGGTCAGGTCGGCGATGACCTTCGCCAAGTTCACGGGGCTGTTGCGTCGTGTGAGGGCTTTTACCTTGGACTTGAACGCGGCGACCTTCTTGGCCTGGATGCGTAGTTCAAGCCGATCTCGACGCCCAGGAATTTCACGCCGCGGTAGGCGTGCACCAGATGCGTCTTCTCCTTGTTCACGGTCAGGCGAAGCTCTCTTTCCAAAATGTCCGTGGCTACTTCACGAGCATGTTCCGCCGCGCTTCGGCTCCGGCACAGGATCAGAATGTCGTCGGCATAGCGCACTATGCGATGGCCGCGACGCTTCATCTCCTGGTCAAAGGCGTCCAAGTACACATTCGAAATCAGGGGTGAAATCACCCCGCCCTGCGGGCTGCCGATTTCATTCGCTTCCCAGTTGCCTTCTATCATCACTCCGCTTTCGAGAAACATCCGCAGCAAGGCAAGGATGCTCCCATCACGGACACGTCGACGAATCGACGCGATTATCAAGCTGTGGTCTAGGCGGTCGAAACACTTGGACAAATCCATATCGACCACGTGCGCCAGTTTGTACTGCCGGATAAACATCGTGGCTTTCGCCACTGCTTGTTGGCAGCTTCGCCCTGGCCGATAACCATAGCTCGACGGGTGAAAGTCCGGATCAAAGATCGGCTGAAGGATATCCAGCAACGCTTGCTGGACAACCCGGTCGCGAACGGCGGGGATTCCCAGGTTTCTCTCACCGCCGCCGGGCTTGGGTATGACAACCCGTCGCACCGGGTGCGGGCGATACGCCTTGGTCCGCAGTTCGTGAACAAGACGCGTGATTTCGTCCTCTACATTGGCTGCAAAGTCGGCTATCGTCTGCCCGTCAACGCCAGGAGCTCCCTTAGCGCGGCGGACCTTCGCAAACGCCCGAGCCAAAGCTCGGCGGTGCAGTAGCCGATCGTACAAGCTGTAATAGATTCTGCTCATCACGCTCTCGTGTCTTGCGTGTTTCTCGTCAGCTCCTCGCGACAACGCGTGCGTTTATTTCACCGTCGCATGCCGTGTGTTATCCCATCAGGGCAATCTGCGGCAGAGGCCTCGGGCTAATCCGCGCCGGCGGGCCAGTCCAGCAGAGCCGTGTCACCGGGTACCGCTTGGCTGGTTCCTGAAAGGGCGACTTTCACTTGTGCCGCGCGTCGTTCGATTTCTCTCCTCAAAACACTTCCTTGAAACTTCTCCCCTTCGCAACGACCGACGCTTTTGGTAATCGGCCGCCCGTCCGAACCATGCCTCTTGTAGTGAGGCGTCGAACGTCGTCGCGGTTTTCTCCTCCACGCGGTTACCCGGCTTCCCAGGCCGCAACTTACTAACTACTACGGGATCATCTGCCACCTCACATCGCATCGGCCGTTTCTTGAGTTGCCTCTTGAAACTACCTTACCGATCCCATCGGCGCTACTCACCGATCGCCGGACGATGCCAGGCTTCCCCAGTTACTGTGCTGGCTCCCTGTCGATGATTACGTCCTCAAACACCTGCTGTCGCTGTTCATGTATCGGGCGTCATGTCTTTTTGCACACTCGCCTCGACAACCGGCCGAATCAGGTTTACTTACGCTACGTTCCATCAACCTCCTATCGCTTCCTTCAGACCCCGCCGTTGGCCGGCGACGCCCTTGCGAGTCGGATTCTCTTCCCCATGAACAGGGTAAGGTCGCTGACAAGCAGCGACTGGGTTTGCCAGCTTCGCTGGGCAAACAAAAAAAGCCCGATCCAGTCGGGCTTGAGAAAAGGCGAGTGCATGATGTGCTTTGGCTTACGCCTGTTTGCCGAAGAGTTCGAGCTTCTGCTCGGGCGAGCAGACGGCTCGGAAGGTTCCGCGCTTGGTGCCGCGTTTGAAGCGGGACTTGTCGTCCTTGGTGCCGATCTCTCGAATTATTGCGGCGTAAATTGTAGCATGCGGCGTTGCCGCGCTGGACTTCCACCAGCCCTTTTCGCCGGCGATCTCGACGATCTTCTTGACGCCCAGTTCCTTGCCGACGTCAGCCAATACCATGAAGGCGGCAGTGATTCCAGAGATCTTCTTGCGTTTCTTCGGCATCGGCGCCTTGGCCACCTTCGCACCAGTTTGGCCCGTGTCGCGGCCTTTGTTTGCGGTGGCCTTCTGAGTCGCCTTGGTGGTAGTCTTCGCGACAGTGGCCGCCGTGGGCGATGTGGTGGCGATCGGCGCCGTCTTCGTGCGTCGCTTAGGCGTGGGCCGCTTGATGTTTGCCAGGTCGGCCTGCGTGCATTGACGGTGCAGCCGCTGGGCCGTCTTGATGCGGACCTTGCGGCCGGTGACGAGGTTCTTGGCGGCCCAGCCGCCGTGCGGGTTCTCGGCGTCGATACGCACGGGCGCCTCGCTGTTGGTAACCTTGGCCATGTAAGCCTGTCCGATTTTGATCTCGTTCTTCTTCATCTTCAAGTCTTCGGTAAAAGGGGTTGGTTAGCAATCGCTCAACTTGAGCAATTCGCGGTAATAGTCGTGGATCATGGAGTTGGTGCCTTGGCAGTTGTCGAGTTCGAATTGCAGGCATTGGGCCATGGAATAGATGTCCTCTTCGCTGTCAGCCTGCACGCTGTGCTCGCGTCCGTCGGGCATGCCCGGCGTGAGGATCGTTACTTCGACGTATTGGCTGTCCCGTTTGCGTACGGCCGTGGCGAAGTTGCCGAACTCGCCTTCGAAATCTATTCGCGTGATTCGCATGGTTCTGTACTCCGTTTGCATGGTGTTATGCCCACAGACACACATGAGCCATGAATTTCGCCGGACATCAAGCGCAGTCCGCGACAATTTCGCCGGAATCTGGAAAGTTTTTTATGTTGGTCAAAAAGGAACGTAAACATGCCAAAAGAAACAAAAAAACCCTTGGAGATTACGGCAATAACGCCGTCCGATCTGGCAGCCGTGCTGTCGAATTCATTTCGGCGCAAGGTAACTGAAGAGCAAGTACTCGATATCGCCGAAGCCGGTAATCTTCTGGCCGCCGAGGGCACTATCAACCTCATCCACTACACAGAGTACCTGCCAGGTGATCCTCATGTTGGCCGCCTGCCGCCCGAAGGTAACGATTTCAACTTCACGGACGAAGTCAACGGCATGAAAGTCATGTGTCAGAAATGGGGCGGCGGTTCAAGCGACAGTTACCGCTACTGGAAGGCCTACAACTCGATTACAGGCGAGCCTCACAAACCGGCCCGCGCCTAAATGTTACTGGTGGAAGCGGCGGCGAGATCGGACAATACACTAGCTACTATGGCTACCTACTATGGCTACATCGATCGAGACGGCAAGATCGTGTGTCCCGGTTTCAATCAGAACGGCCCTCAGTGGCGAAGATATTCTTCCGCCCCCTTCCCACCCGTCGCCTACTGCACATAGTGGACCTATTATTGCCCCACCGGCTACCAATACTGCCAAGGCTCTCGCGAAGTTTGCGTCGATCGGCTCAACACCCTCAACTCATTGGGGGTTACGCGATACGAATTCACCTTGCGATTCACCGGGTTTGAAGGGAATCCGATTGAAAGTGTAGAGAATTGCGACTGTGATCCGTGAGACGAACATTAGCACGAATACAAGACATGCTACCCAATCCTAGTTGTATAACCTACCCAAGACATGGTGAAAAAGAAGTTCATGATAATAGAGACATGAGCAGTATATTCTGCGGGACAGCCGCCCTCGGCTGCTGTTGGTCAGGCTCTATGGTTTTGAATCATTACACTTAAAGTCACCGGCTGCGTACTGTATTCCATCTAGGATGAACTGCAGCAGTGTGGGGCTTTCATCGCTTTCAGGGAAATGGCTGGGCGAGCAGTAGAAAACGCGACCGTCACCGTGGGGCTTAACCCAGGCTACGTATCGCACGATGTCTTTCACGTGCCCCGTGGAATCCCTGAGATTATCCACGTCCATCGAAAGCAGCGGCCGGAAGTCGAGCTTCGCGTATGTGCCTTTGAAACAATACGGTTCGTCGCGGTGTATAAAGGGTCCTTTGCCGCGGAATGCCGACACGAGGGGGTGATTGTCGTCGATTGTGCGGACGGTTACTGGCTGGTTGGGTGGATGATAGTCGAGAGCCGCGCCGATCATTTGAGTGAACTGCGGCGAGTTATTCATCATAGTGGGAGCACCGTGAATCGCAACTAACCCCTTCCCGCCGGCGATGAAATCGAGTATCGATTGTTCAAGCATTTCAGAACGAGCCTGTCGTTGTTGCTTGGTCATATTGCCATATTTGGGATTACGTTCCAACTCGTCCAGGAGTAAGTTGCGTCGCGGTTTATTTGAACAATTATTGTTTAAAACCAACACGTCAAAATAGACCAAGTTCTTCGGAGCGAGCATCTCGATGTCGCACGTAACCACGGTTTTGAACGCGCCCGACTTGCGGCCCAGAATTTCGATCACGTGGTTTACATGTGGGGCTACCTTATGGTCGTAGCCGGTAAAGAGCCAAAAGGTGTAAACACCGGCCGGAAAGTGCAGCGCGGAACGGCTGAGAAGAACGGTTTAAGAATGCAGCGCTCTTAACCCCCCATCTTGCGATTGGTAAGCAATACTTGAATTTGCCGCGTGGGCGGCATAATTCGGATAAGGCTTAGAATCGTGAGGGAAAGAGTGTTTGACGACATGAACCGATGGACAGAAATCCGTTTGGCCGTTTTGTCCGGCCGGATGAGTATTCGCGAGGCTGCCAAGAAGTACGATCTCAACTGGCGGACTATTCGCAAGACGCTTGAGCATGTTGAGCCGCCCGGCTATCGGCGGAGAGTGGAGCGGGAGAAAAAGGTGCTTGGGCCGTTCGTTCCGATCATTCACGAGATACTCGAATCGGATAAAACGAAGCCGAAAAAGCAATGCCATACGGGCAAGCGGATTTTCGATCGACTTTGCAAAGAGCATGGTTACCAGGGCGGGATCACGGTCGTGCGTGACGAGATTCGACGTTGGCGGCAAACTCGGGCCGAGGTATTTATGCCGCTTTATCATCCGCCGGGCACGGCCCAGTTCGACTTTGGCGAAGCGAAGGCGATCTATCGCGGCCGTGAGATCAAGGTTATGTTCTGTGTGATGTCGCTGCCGTACAGCGACGCCTTCTTCTGCCAGGCGTTTCCCAGCGAATGTACCGAAACGTTTCAGGAGGGCCATGTTCGTGCGTTCGAGTTTTTCGGCGGCGTGCCGGACCGTAGCTCTTCCATGGCCTCGGACACCCGACGCAACGTGCAGCGAATGTCCTTGACCGTGTCCTTGCTGCGGCGTTCCACCTTATCCTTATACTCGAGATATCCTCCATCAAAGGATCGAGCTTCTTCAGCGTTTTTCTACTCACGTGAATCCTCCTTGTCGTGGTTGGTTGTTGAAGTTTTATCGCCGGTGGGCAATACTTGCCCGAGATGACATATCGGGTGCCGACGCATGGCCTTGGCCAGCTCGGGCTCGGCAATATGAAGGTAACTGTCCATTTTCGCGCAGCGGGACCGTCGAATAGGATACGTAACTGTGTACCGCACACTTGCTGGACGCGGTTCTTTACTGGCTGGAGTGAAACGCCGGCGTGAGGGGCGGCGGAGCGTTGGGCCTTTGCAGTTCGGCCAGTTCCGACTCGAAGATTGAACGGCCTTCCGCGAGCCATCGCTCGACTTCTGAGAGTAGACACTCCAGCGTGAACTTTGCAAACCGAGTTTGCAGCGAAGCCAGCACCGTCATGATTACACCGCGGCGTCTGGCGCCGGTCGGCGTTTTGCTGGTTCGTCCGCCCTTGCGTATTTCCGCTTCGCGACGAACGTTCCGCTCGCTACGGTTGTTGGTCGGCTCGACTTGCGGATGCTCTACGAAAACAAACAGGCACGCGAGGTTGTCGATCAGTTCGTTTTGCAGCCGAATGAACGTTGCTTCAGGATCGGGCGTAGCGTCCTTGTCGATCGTTTCGCCGTGGCGGGTGCAGAGTGAACGGATTTTTTCTTGCAGTTCATGTGCCTTGAACTCGCGTCCAACGCTCAACCGACGATCATCACGGTAATGAACGGCTTGCCGATAGATTTCGCATAAATCATCGAGAAACACCGCGTATTGTTTCTCATCCGGGTGTTGCAGAGCGAGCTTAATCGCCTTGCGAATCAAGTGTGCCCAGCAGAGTTGATGCTTGCTGAAGAGGCTTTTGTAGGCGGCATAATCGTCCGTCACGCCGATGCCCGAGAAAAGCTTGCCGAGCACCTGTTCGGCTTCGGTTTTTCCGCGTCCGACGCCGCAGCGAAACAACACGCACTTCGCCGTGGAGAAGGCCCAGGTGTAGCACAAGCGTTTGCCGACCTTCCAGCCGGTCTCGTCGATATAGACGATCATCGAAAGCGCGATGATCTCGGCAATGGTGTCGTACTGCTCGTCCCAATCGGCGGCCAACTGGCGCAAGAGCGAATCGGCCTGCGATTTTGACAGTTCCAAACCGGTGAAGAAACGCATGATTTCACAGGCGTTGTCGAGCGAGACGCCGATCCTGTAGTGCAGAAACGCCAGAGTGAGAATGATTTCGATTCCGAATTCGCTTCGACGATTGCGCAGTCCCGTCGGCAAGGGCAGTTCCTTCGAGTCGGGCAAGTCGTGGATATTGTAGCCCACGTAGACGGCACACCCCTTGAACAATCGCCAAGCGAACTGCTCGCGGTGGAAAACACATCGTTGGCGGTCGGCGTCATCCCAAAAGATTTCGTATTGCTGCTCGACCAGGGTGCGTTTTGCGTCGTTTTTTCTTGCGTTTATTTTTGTCGAAGCTGTAGTTTTCAGTGAACTTCGGCTTCTTGGCCGTCTTCGCCTCGGCCTTGCCCGCTAGGAGTTTCTCCAGCCTGTCAATCTTGGCTTCAAGCTGTTTGATACGCTCAGCTTGCCGCTCGATCGTTTCGTCGCGCTGCCTCAGTTCGTTTTCATACTCGCTCGCTCTCATGCCCATTAGATACACGATATTAACGGGCAAAAAAAGATCAGTTTCCCATGCGGTCAGGAAAATGGACAGTTACCTATGAAGAACCGTACGACATGGACCATCCGGTGCTTTGCATGGATGAACAGCCGGTTCAACTTCACAAGGAAACTCGCAAGCCGATTGCCGCGACGCGGCGCCACGCCCGTCGCGTCGACTACGAATACGAACGCTGCGGAACAGCTTGCGTTTTTATGTTTACCGAGCCCCTTTCCGGATGGCGTCAGGCAAGCGCTCGTCCACGACGGACAAAGGTGGACTGGGCGTTGGAAATGGCATCGTTGCTGGACACGCGCTACAAGAGCGCCCGAAAGATCATACTCGTTTGCGACAATCTGAACACGCACACGAAAGGCGCGTTCTACGAAGCCTTTCCAGCGGCGAAAGCTCGTGCCTATGTTAAACGGATAGATTTTCGTTACACGCCCAAGCACGGCAGTTGGCTGAATATCGCCGAGAACGAACTGAGCAGCATGACTCGGCAGTGCGTATCAAGCCGCCGATTCGAGTCGATCAGGAAACTGCAAACCGAAATGAAACACTGGTCCGACCACTCCAACAAAAAACAATGTGGAGTCGATTGGCAGTTCAGAATCAAAGGTGCCAGGAAAAAACTGAAATCGCTCTACCAAAAAATCACAACTTGACACAGCACTAGTGTCCCCAGGTAAGAAAAAAATCATGGTTTAGTAAAATCTGGAATTAGAATATAAGGGATCTACTTTGGAAAAGCAAGCGTTTCCCCCATGATTTTGATAATTTATTCACTGATGGGGGGGGTAGGGAATATTAAAAAATACCACGCTGTCGCTTGTGGCAGCCAGGAGGCCTGCATGTCCCAAAATACCTAGTTCGCCAGTTTCCTCGCCCTGAAATGAGACGGAATTTGCTGTGCGCAGAGAGGAATCATTCGGATCGATTATGTGTGAGTCCTTCCCGCCCTCCCTGGACGGATCCGCTCCCAGGTTGACCCTACCTGACGGGTTGGACATGAGTTTGCATCTCATGTGGCACGGCAGACAAATTCAGAATCCCCTCTTTTTGTGAGCCTTCTTAATGATAATACCCAAGACTGGACGATTCTCACTATAAATGAGTTGCTCGGTCGCACATTCTAAACCGTTTTTTGCAGATCCAGCACCCGATACACCCCGCAAACTTTGCCACCACTCCAGCGACTTTTCGATGGCTGTCCGTCAAGTCAACCACTTATCGATATTTATTTGCCTTGCGTTGATCGCAGTGTGCCAAGATATGGTGGGGCAAGAGGTTGCAGCCCAGCAGGTTCGTTCCCAACGCATCGCCGCCAGTCCCCCCAGAGACGCGACCACAAATCAGATGTGGTTACTACCACCGGTCGAGGATAATTCCTCGGCAATCGCGTCGACGGCCACACTGCATGCTCCCGAAACATTAGCCCAAGCTTGGGCTAGGGCAATGGAGGTTGGGCAGGAGTTGAAGGCCAGTCGATGGGATGCATCATCGGCCCGCCAGTCTCTGTGTTCGGCACGCGCGGATCGCTGGCCGACGGTTGCTGTCGAAGGCGGCTATGTTGCCCGCAGTGCGTCTCCGGCATTTCGATTCGATATCGGTGGATTTCCTCTTCCGTCGAACGAGTTCCATTATCGCCAAGCCGAGAGCGCGGAATTTCGCGGATTGATCGACCTTCCTCTCTATACCAGTGGCCGTATCCAACACGATATCGACGCAGCCCAAGCCGAGTCTTGTTCGACATCGTTAGGTGTAGAAAACACAGAGAACACGTTGCTGATGCGTGTCGTTGAGCAATACGTGGCGGTACTGCGGTCGCAATACGACGTTGAGGTGACAGCTAGTACGGTGCGGAGTCTGGAGTCTCATGCCCGTGACGTGGAAAAACTTTTTACCCAACACCAAGTTCCGAAAAACGATTTACTGGCCGCCCGCGTTTCACTTTCTAACGCTCGCCAGGAGGCAATTCGTGCGAGTACTGCTTTGGAGTCCAGTCGAGCCGGCTACAACCGTCGTCTTGGCCGTCCACATATGGCGGAAGTTCGCCTTGCCCCGCTTCCTTTGGAGCATGTCGAAGGCGATGTTGAGTCACTCACGGCACGGGCTCTGCGAATGCGTCCGGAGGTTACCCAATATGCTATGCGAATTCAATCTCTTCGGCATCGGGCGGCTGCTTTATCCGCTAAAAACAAACTCCAAGTCAACCTGAACGGAAGATACGATTTTGAAGAGAATCGCTACCAATCACCGCAAGGGGTTGCCACGGTCGGCGTTCTCATGAAATGGAACGCCTATGACGGAGGCAAACGGAATTACCAGGCCACCGCGATTCTGCATCGCGCGGAAAGCCTGGCGTGGGCCAAGCGCGACCTTGAGTCGCACATTGCCTTGGCTGTCAGGCAGGCATGCTTGGATATTCGGCAAACGCATCAACGTCTGCTGGTAACCGCCGAAACTATCACACAGGCCGAAGAGAACCTGCGAGTTTCGCGAAAACGCTATGCCGCCGGAACATGCAATAACACCGAAGTACTCGACGCGGAGGCCCTGAGAACGCAAGCCTATCGCAATCACCACGATGCCAAATATGACGCGATTCTGGCCGGTTTTCGCTTGCGCAACGCCACCGGCGATTTGAGACATTAAGTGGGCCGCTATAACCGTTACAAAGTTGCCAGTTGAAATAGCGTTGGCCTCTTTTCTACCGTATTGCAATTTCCGCTCAAGTGTAGAAATTGACATTCCATGTAGGCGACCTATTGTTGAATGTCCTTCGCAAGAAGGATCTCATCATTTTACTATTCAATTTACTATTCAATTAGGCACTAGCTCGTGCTGACGCACGCCGTGTCTGCAAACGCAAACTCTCTCGGTATTATAGCCGGGATTGTTATTTACTTTTCCATACGCTAATCGCATTGATTCGAATTGCTTAACGGAACTCTCCCCACGGGGCCCCCCTGGCTTGTACCGCTATTATGCGTTTGCCAGGCGGACTCGGCTTGTATATTGCTATCGGATAGGAACACGGCAAGCGTCGATGATCCTGACTCTTGTTATTGATTGCCATAATACCAACTACACCTTGATCCGCAGAAGAGGCATGGGCCGGCTATGTCAGTTACTACACTACCGTCAGACGATACATCAAGTAAACCCACAGAAGACCTAACGACATCCGATGTTGATTATAAAATCGCGTCTTCTCGCGAGGAACGGGCAGAGGCTTTCCGACTGGTTTACCAGGCCTATTTGAGAGCCGGTCTGGGCGAACCAAACGAGCATGGCATGCGCGTAACGCCATACCATCTGTTGCCGACTACTGAAGTTTTCGTGGCGACTTGTTGCGAGGACACTATATTTACCGTTACTCTCGTCAGCGACGGAGAGCTTGGCTTGCCGATGGAGGCCGTCTACGCTTCCGAGGTCGAAAGACTTCGAGCGCGGGGGCTGCGCATCGCCGAGGTTTCCTGTTTGGCCGACCGTCGTAGCGAATTTAGACGATGTTTCCCCGTTTTTCTAAGGCTCTGCCGTTTCACGGCCCAATATGCATGGCGCATTGGCCTGGAACAGTTGCTCGTGGCGGTACATCCAAAACACGCTAGATTTTATAAGCGTTTCATGGATTTCGAACCTATCGGCGAGCTGCGTTCCTATCCGTCGGTGCGGAATCGTCCGGCGGTTGCAATGATGCTCGATATGGCGAGACTTCATCGCGATCGGCCCGAATCCTACTACAAGCTTTTTGCTCCCGTAATCGATCACAATCATCTTAAGCCGCAACCCATCACACACTCGCAAAGTAAATACTTTAGCCCATTGGTCGATTATTCTTTCAATTGCGCACCTATTGGCAACGTCAACAATTCCGAGCAAAACACCAGTGTTGATACGCTTGCGACAACGGTCTAATCGCCCATAATCATTCGGTCTTCTCGTTTTACCGATGAAATCGCATGAAAACCTGCTCTGCTAGTGACCTAAACTTGTTTTATGTGGTCAATAGCTTTAAAAACACTGGTTGCCGATCGGGGGAAGCTGCTTACGGCCCTAGTGGGGGTGGTGTTCTCTATCGTCTTAGTGAACGTGCAGGGTGGTTTGTTTCTGGGCTTTATAACCAAGGCCGGTTTGCTCATAGACAACGGGAAGGCTGACATTTGGATAGGCCATAAGGAAATGCACAACGTCGACTTCCCACGCGATATCCCGCGACGCTGGCTAAATCGCGTGCGAGGCATTGCGGACGTCGAGCATGCCCAACCCTATCTGATCGGCTGGAGCGACATGACGCTGCCCAGTGGCGGATTCGAGTCGGTCGTCGTCGTCGGAGTGGATCGCGAAAGCCTGCTGGGCAATGTCTGGAATATGAAACAGGGACGGGCCGATTCTATTCTGAAGACCGACGGCATTATTGTAGACGAGTGCGAACTTGCGAAACTCGAATTTCCAAAAATGAACGAGGTTCGCGAGTTAGGCGGCCGACGCGCACGTGTGGTTGGCATGAGCCATGGGATAATGGGCTTTCTCGTGGCGCCGTATGTCTTCACCACCTTCGATCGCGCTTCGCAGTACCTCAAGAAAGCGCCCGGGGCTTGCTCGTATATCCTCGTCCAACTGCGTGATGGGGCCGATATGCAAGAAGCCTGCCTCGCCATTCAGCAACGAATCCCCGATGCCGAGGTCTATCCTCGCGACATCTTCAGTACAATTTCGACCGATTTCTGGATGACCAGAACGGGGTTAGGCATCAGTTTCGGTGCTGCCACCCTGCTGGGACTTTTGGTAGGCTTGGTCATGGTGGCCGAAACCATGTATGCAATGGTGCTCGACCGCCTCGGTGAATACGGTACCCTCAAAGCGATCGGCGCCACCGAAAAACAGATCTTATCCATCCTCTTAATACAGGCATTGATTATGGCCACCGCCGGCGCGATCTGCGGCCTGGCCGCGGTATCTTTGATCCAATATTCCTTCAGCACGCCGCGCGCACCCATCATCATCCCATATTGGCTCTCCCTGGGCGGATGTCTTTTGGTGTTGTGCATCTGTTTACTTTCTTCGCTACTGCCGTATCTGAGAATCTGTAAAGTTGACCCACATACGGTGTTGCAATCATGATAGACACATGCAACGCGGCCGTTGCAGTCGAGGGCTTGGAAAAGGCCTACGGCTCGGCAAGCAACAGCACGCCCGTCCTCAAGGGCGTCGATTTCGTTGTGCGTCGCGGTGAATGTGTGTACCTGGCCGGCCCCTCCGGCAGCGGCAAGACGACCCTCTTGTCGATCATTGGCTGTATTCTTTCGGCCGATCACGGTCGCGTACGCATCCTCGATCAAGACGTATTTTCGTTAACTCAAAAAGAAAGAACAATCCTCAGGCTCAACCACCTGGGCTTTGTGTTCCAACGTTTCCACCTGATCCGCGGTTTGACCACTGTCGAAAACGTGTGCGTTCCGCTCACGCTGCAAGGGATCTGCCTCGCGGCAGCCAGAAAGCGGGCCTTGAGCCTGCTCGACGCCGTGGGGCTGGCCGATAAGGCCGACTCGCATCCCCGCAACCTCAGCGCCGGTCAGTGTCAACGCGTCGCCCTTGCGCGTGCATTGGTCGCCAATCCAGAACTGATTCTGGCCGACGAACCGACTGCCTCACTAGATGCTGCCAACGGGCAAGAGGTGATGAAACTGTTCCGCCGACTTACCACCGAAGAAGGCAAAACTGTTGTCTTGGTTACCCACGATCAACGAATATTCAGCTTCGCCGATAGAGTCTTTTGGCTGGAAAACGGCTGCGCTGTTGAGAACAGCAGTTGCAATGGAGGATAGAACAATATGACAAAATACATACTTCTTTCCATGGCCGTGAGTGTGGTCCTGGTGCTGGGCTTGATGATAGACGTGCAATCACACTCGTCTACGATTCGTGAAAGCCAACCGTCCGAAAGCAACGCGATCTTCGCGGTTGGGCGTATCGAAGCCGCCACGCCCGAAATCAAACTCCGCGGCCGACTCCGCGGTCGCGTCACGGAGATTATGGTTCGAGAAGGTCAGAAAGTTGCGGTCGGCGATATCCTCTTGCGAATTGATGATCGTCAATATCGGCAAGAGATGCTCCTGGCAGCCGCCGAACTTGAACTCGCTAAGGCCGGACTGGAGCGTCTCGTCAACGGAGCCCACCCACGTCAACGTAGCGAAGCGGCCGCCATGTATCGGGCCAAGTTGGCCGAGCACGAACGGGCCAGGCTTTCCTGGCAACGTATTTCCATGCTGATCCAGGACGAAGCCGTCTCGCGGCAGAAGGCTGACGACCAGAGAACGTTGCTCGATGCATTAACCGCTGAAGTTGATGCCGCAAAAGCACGCATGGAGCGATTGGAATCGCCCGCGCGCGAAGACGAGGTGAAAATGGACGAAGCTCGCGTTAAGGCAGCGCAAGCCAAATTGGAGTTGGCAAAGGTACGCCTGCAATGGACCGAGTTGAGGGCACCCAGCCCTGGGCAGATTCTCAAACTCGATGCCGAGCCAGGCGAATTGATCGGACCGGATTCGCTGCTACCAACCGTGGTCATGGCCGACACAAGCCGCTTTTATGTGCGTGCTTTTGTCGAAGAGTTGGACGCACCACGCGTGCGCTTGGGCATGCCCGCCACGATCCATGCCGACGGGTTGCCCGATCGGGAGTTCAAAGGACGCGTTGTCCGTCTAAGCCCGAAAATGGGCCGCAAGGAACTTTGGAGCGACCAGCCGACCGAACGCTACGATACCAAAACCCGCGAGATCTGGATCGAGCTCGATGGAAATGATCCCTGGGTGGTTGGCCTGCGGTTAGACGTGATGTTAGTAGCAAACGAAAATTGATATCCGTCATTTAATTCGTGCTCTTTGGGCCTTTCCCACCTCGCATCTTATGCGAGGCTTAATCGGATTCAATGAGGCTTGTTGCTACCAATTCAAAGCCGTTACGAATGCCCCATATTGCCTGTTCTAATCGATGAGAAAAGCTCACTCAAACTTTTTATGTAGCGAAACTTGCCAAGACTCTCGCAAGTGTCTAAACTGATGAAGCGTTTGTATTGGAATGGAAAGCAATGGGATATTGCAATTCTGACCAGACGTCTTTTCTCTTCAATCTAATCAATAAACATCAAGGCAGTGTTTTGCTTGCTGCAATTTCGACGTTTTGTACACCGCGAGTTCATGGATGCATGTGGCGATTCTTACCATTTTCCCACAGGAAAACGCACCGTTAGTGTTCACCATCGTCAGTGATATTACGTGATTTGATTGAAAGGGGTGCAAACGCAAGGCACAGAACAGACATAAGAGGCACTGTTGGCAAAACGCCGACCAAAAATGATTGAACCGTAGATGTAAATCATGCACAGATTAGCAATCTTACAAAGTGGAGAAAGTAATGACCATCTTATCCACGTGTGTCTCTCGGTTGCCGTTGTTCGGCCGCCGACTATCGCTACCTTCGGCAGAGACTGTTAGCCAGTATATTGGCAGAAATCCAACAATCGACCGGCCTGTTCGACAGCCCGAGCAGAAACAAAAAACCACATTCAAAATCGCGTCGCGACATGAGGAACTCAAAGCGGCTCTTGAATTGGTTTACCGTGCCTATGTGCGATCCGGTTTGACTCATTTGAGCCGGCATGCAATTCGTGTGACGCCATATCATGTTTTGCCGTCGACCGAGGTGCTCGTGGCGAAAGATCGCGGCAAGGTTATATGTACGATGAGCTTGGTGCGCGATACCGGGCTGGGATTGCCGATGGAGGACATCTACGAAAGAGAAATCGCCCAACGGAGGCGGCGTGGAATACGCTTGGCAGAGGTCTCCTGCCTGGCCGACGACCGTAAGGGTGAAGCTTGTTCATTTTCGGTTGTGTCGCGATTAATGGCTCTTACGGCCCAGTGTGCCGTGCGGCGCGGAGTCGACCAACTTGTGATTGTTGTTCACCCTCGCCACGCCGCGTTCTACCAGCGTTTTATAGCCTTCACGCCTATTGGCGAAGAAAAAGCCTACGCCGCGGTCTGCGATAACCCGGCCATTGCGTTGGTGTTGGACCTGAAGCGGTTGAGTTTCAATCACCCAAAAGCCCACAGGCGATTGTTCGCAAAGCCATTCCCCGCAGAGGTTTTAAGGTATAAACCAATATCACTTGAACTGCAGCACGAACTGCGTTACCTGGCAGAAGAAACTCGGGAGGCCGAAGGTTACGACAAATCGGAGTCGGTGTCGGATTGTGCGTAACTTGTCACGTCCGGAATCGTTTTTAGGCCTTTGTCCTGACTCGCGAGACTGCTGCTATTCTGACAAGGCCTAGACACTAATCTCATCAATCAAGCTATGATTGCATCTCAGCACGTTAGTTGGTAATCCATACGCCTGCTAAGTTTCGCTGCACCCCACTAAATAGCGGGTGCCTTATTACAGCATAGGAGCAAATACTGACCTATAATTTCGTGATACTAGCCCGCATTGCATGACGAGTTAATCATGAATAAAATCCTCGGTCGATCTGAAGCAACCCCATCTGAAATCAGTCTAGTCGAGCTGACCCGCTGCGAAGGACTTGGGCTTTCGGCGTTTTTAGAACAGATCAAGAGTTCTGACAGCGAAGACAGCGAGAATACCCTTGCCACAGTGCTGAGAAAGCTGTGCGAGGCCGACACGATAGCATTGTGGCTACGAGAAAATGTTTCCATCAAACTCACGCATAAAGAAGTCGCCGACATATTAAAGCGACTAGAATCCAGTCTAGAAGAATCGGCCTCAAAATGCTCTTTACCGCTGGAGACCGTCGCCCGCAAGCTGAATGAAGTGTTTTGAATCATGACAAAAAATATTTCCCACTTGGACCTGATACGGGCTGCCATCCTGGCCCCCACGCCCGACAACAATCAGCCTTGGTTGTTTGGCTCCGAGGGCGAAAACCTTTTGGTATATCTCGACCCGCGGCGCACGCTTCCCTCGGACGTTAACTTCATGTTCGATCTGTTGGGTTTGGGGGCGGCGATTGAGAATATACGTCTAGCCGCTTCTGCGCAGGAGTACGCGACATCGGTTGACGATAGTCCCGTTGTGCGTGGTGGATTGGCTGCTTGTGAAAGTGTGGGCAAGAGTGTGGATGAGGGAGGCGATGGTCCGAAGCTTGTGGCAAGACTGTCTTTCGCCCCCGGTGGGATCCTCGATCCGCTTGTCGAACAACTGGAGAATCGGTGTTCCTGCCGAAAACTCTATTCGACCAAGCCCTTGGACACAGGCTGCAAGGAAAGACTGTCGCATGCCGCCGCCGAGTTTAGCGAAGTCCAGTTGGATTGGATACTCGACCGGCCTCGCATCCGTTCGCTTGCCGGTCTGTTGGCGTCGAGTGATCGGGTAAGGTTTGAATACGAGCCCTTCCACAACGAGATATTTCGCCAGTTGCGATTCACCGTCGAAGAGGCCGAGCGAACCCGAGACGGTTTGGATCTGCGAACTTTGGAGTTACCCCCAGGCGTGGGTGCAATGCTTGGAATGTTGCGGCCGTGGAATCGTATGCAATGGCTACACCGCTTGGGGTTGGGGCGGATGCTGACCGTGCCCTCGGCCGTGTCGGTATGCAAAAGCAGCGCCATTGGCGTGCTGTCGCTCGGCGAGCCGTCGGCCGCTGGTTTTCTGCGCGCCGGCCAGGCATTCCAAAGAATCTGGCTGGCCTCCGAAGCGGAAAAGCTCTCCTTGCAACCGCTGGGAAGCCTGGCAGTATTTTTCGCTCACGCGCAGCAACTCGACGGAAAAAAGCTCAGCAGCCAGCACCAAGAGCTAATCGCCCGCTTGATTCCCCGCTTCGGCGGCCTAGTCCCGCCGGCGCGAGAAAGATGTGTACAGATGCTATTTCGAGTAGGCAAGTCGGCACGACCCGGTGTTCGGTCGTTGCGCCGTCCGGAGGAAGAGGTTATGTGCTCGCAAGGCACTTGGTTGAACGGAGATTTGTCATGAGTAATCCTGTTATAGAGAAAGCTGATTGTATAGACGTTGATAAATCGGCTAAGCAAGACGATTGGTCATATGCAGGAGCGTTTGTGCGACACCGCGGGCTTATTAGTGTCCAGGAACAGGAAGTTTTGCGAAACAGCCGCGTGTCGATTGTTGGGATGGGAGGAGTTGGTGGAGTGGATTTGATCACGCTTGCTCGACTTGGCGTGGGGCATTTTACGATTGCTGACCCAGATCGTTTTGATGTGTCCAATACGAATCGACAGTACGGGGCAATGAAAACAACGATAGGGCAATCTAAAGTCGAGGTTATGAGCGACATCGTTCGGCAAATCAATCCGGAAGCCGACATTCGCATATTCCGTGATCCAATCGGTCCGGACAATGCCAAAGACTTCCTTGAGGGTGCTGATGTATTTGTGGACGGAATCGACGCCTTCGAAATAGATGTTCGACGTCTCTTGTATGGCATGGCGGCCGAACGTGGGATATATGCGCTTGGGGCGGGACCGGTAGGTTTCAGTACGGTATGGATAGTATTTGACCCGAAGGGCATGTCATTTGACCGGTATTTCAATTTGTCGGACAGCATGGATGGAATCCAAAAGTTTGCGTCATACATAGTCGGTATGGCACCGAAGGCAACCCATCGAAAATATATTGATATGTCCGAGATCGATTTCAACAGTCGTGCCGGACCTTCCGTGGGTCTGGCTTGTCAATTGGCATCTGGTGTAGTGGCGGCCGAGGTTACAAAGATTCTGCTCGGACGAGGCCTAATTTATTCAGCTCCATACTATCACCAATTCGACGCATATCTCGGAAAGTTTTATCGAAAACGACTAATTGGGGGCAACCGCCACCCAATTCAAAAGCTTAAATGTTGGGGGCTGTCCAGATTTTTAAGGAATCACCTTGGGAATGCTAGCTCGCCAAGTAGCTAGCCCAAGGCTAAATAGAAAAAAGGTAAAATAATGGCTCTATCGTTGGTACGAAATATCAAGTTGGCATACACGAGATTTGTTGACGAGGTCCTGTTGCGGCGGCAATGGGAACGACTTTACCTTGTGTTTGGAGGGCATATTTTTTTTCAGACACTTAGAACGGCCGTGCAACTGGATTTATTTTCGCTGCTGGAAGAACACGGTCCGTTGACACGAGCCAAGATCGCCCAGCATCTTGGCATCGAGGAACAGCCCGCGCGTATTGTGCTGCTGGGATGCACCTCGGTGGGGCTTTTACTCAAAAAAGGGGACAACTACTCCAACAGCAAGCTTGCCCGTCGTTTGCTGGTCAAGAGCTCACCTGAGAAGATTACGGCGTATGTGGAACTTCAGCACCACGCAATGTACAAGGCGATGCCGAGGATGCTTGAGGCAGTCCGCGAATACAAGAACGTGGGCTTGAAGGAGTTCAAGGGCGACGAACCTACGCTTTACCAGCGACTGGTGCATTACCCTGAGTTGGAGCAGATATTCCAGGACGCCATGCAGGAATTGTCTGTCCATGCAAATGCTGACCTGGCAAAGTTCGTGGATTTTTCGAAGGTCAACCATCTTGTCGACGTGGGCGGCGGTGACGGCACAAACATCATGGAAATTGCTCGTCACTGGCCACACCTCAAGGCTACGGTGTTCGATTCACCATCGGTCTGCAAGATTGCACAGAAGAACATCGAGGCCTCCGGCTTGCAAGACCGGCTCGACACGTCACCCGGCGAATGTTTCGAGACGCCATTCCCCAAAGAGGCTGAATGCTTGATGTTTTGCCATTTCTTCACGATTTGGAGTGAGGAAAAGGACAGAGAGATTCTAAAGAAGTGCTATGACTCTTTGCCATCGGGCGGCAAAGTAATCATTTTCAACATGATGCAACGCGACGACGAACAAGGACCGCTGACCGCTGCCATTGGATCGCCGTATTTTCTAACCCTGGCAACCGGAAACGGCATGCTCTATACGTGGAAAGAATACGAGACCTGGATGAAAGAGGCTGGTTTCACGGATGTTAAAAAGCAAACATTGCCCAGAGACCATGGGGTCATTATTGGGACGAAGCTCTGAAGCATATGTATGGCAACAGTTAACGGTATCTATTGGTGTTGCTCTCCGGGCAAGACCTGTTCAAGAAACACAAAAAGGGAGGTCTAACGAGACCTCCCTCTCTTGTATGCATGGACAGGTAGACCTGGCCTAGCTTCTACTGCGACGTCTGAAAGCGGCAACACCGATGCACAGGCCAAAAACGCTCCAAATCATAAGACTGGTTGGCTCTGGAAGCGGAGACACTCGAAACGGATCGTCACTCTTGGCAGCGTAGTGGCCATTTGTGAACGTATCAGTATTCTGGAAGACTTCTCCTTCTCCCACAAAATCAAACTTAGTTATTCCACTAAAGGCACTATTATCCATAATTGATGTGCCAGTTGGATTTGCAGGATCACCTAAGGGAATAAACTCATTTATGAGCGGATCATATCCAAGAGAATGCAAAGCGCCGCCCACACTTATCAGGCCTGTTGCAAAGCTAACGTCACCTGCAGTAACGGAGCCTACGAGGGGGATAGGGACGCCATCCGGAATTGTCACTGAACTGTACCAATACCCGTGATCCTGTGCGCCCCAGTCGCTTGCCGGGCTAGTTGTACTAACACCAGGCATCCCGTACGCACCCATGAGCATACCACTAGTCGCGGAAGCTTCAGCCTCAGCTACGCTTTTACCAACTTCGGTTGCAAAATCAGTAGATCCTTCATACAACAAGAGCATAGAGTCTGATCCTGCTGTAAGATTGCCGTTAGGTCCAAAAAGGACGCTCCAACGGCGATCACCGTTAGTGTTAAGCCCTTCATCGATAATATGCATGGCTGTGATATCAAAAATACCCGTCATCGTTGTCGTGGATATTTCTGGATAGCCAGAAGGGGCAACATTTGTAACCTTAAATACACCTCGCAAGCGATCACCTACGCTAAAAACACCATTACTGTCTGTGTCAATATGGTTTTCATAATTGACCATGCTCAATTCATTGACGGTACCCCCGACAAGGATGCTGCCGTTTACCACGGCATTGCTTCCAAACAATACAACCAACGCAGCAACACAAAATACAAGTCCTAAACTAACTTTTCTCATGCTTTCCTCCCTAAATTTAAAAAAATTGAACATGTTTCCGTTAACTAACTAATCGCGTTTTACCGCCCGCTCCGACTTTCTACTCCTTATAGCCCACTGATGGCTAATTCATGACAATCAAAAGTAAAGTTTTTTCCGGATTCGTATAATTCATCAACTGCGGGATTGGTCCACCAATAACGGGGGGTATGCCCATAAAAACCATGTTGCTTGTGAAGTGATTTACGTCGAACGTTGTCGTCTTCCATCATACCTTCGACACTCATCATCCAGTGCTGGGCGAGAATCTTGGCGTCAAAGTCGTTCACCCGCCCGTCGTTGTTGAAATCACCGTCGGCCCAGATGGCGGCTGTTTGCTTTTGCCGGTTGTCAACAATAGAACTGTCAACAATAGAACTGTTCGGCTGATTGAGATGGTAGTTGTCCGCGAAAAAGGCCAGGTCGGCCAAATCGACGGTTCCAGAGTGGTCGAAGTCGGCCGCGTAAGCGTATGGGCTTTCGGTGGTTATGCCCGGCTTTTCGCGATAGACCGATGCAAAAAAGGCCAAATCGCCTAAATCGATCTTGCCACTATGGTCCAGGTCATACGGCACTGCCCATGGTTCCGAGCCATCAGCAGTGGCATAGCCGGGCAGAACCTGCGGGTCCGCTGCCTGTATTTTTGTCTCCTGCTCGATCGCGGCCGAGGAGGAAGTAGCCGGCGGGGGCGTGAGCTGCCAATTAGCGGCCATCATAGTGGCATCGATGTCATCTACCCGGCCGTCATTGTTGAAATCGCCGTCGGTCCAACTGGTTTCGCTTTGTTTTAGCCAGTTGGCGGACACGATCTCCGCATCGGCTCGATTCACTGCGCCATCGCCGTTGGCGTCACCGGGCAATACCCAGGGAACTTTTTCCAAGGCATAAACGGCACTAATATACCAGGCGTCGCTTCCATAATAATCCTGCAGATACCACTTGCCGGAATCGTAAACGACTTCATAATAGCGCAATTCGTCGGGTGGATCGCTGCTGTGCTTATAGTCGTCGGAATCGGTGACCCAAATCCCCTTGTAGTCGGAAGGATCGGAGAGATCATAGTTGTATCCCCAACAGGTGATAGAGTGGCCGCCACCAGGCCCGTATGTTCCCAACGTTATGCCATAGCCGGAATGCAAGTATTGGTCGATAGAATACATTACTTGCGAATCGTTAACTTGCTGATGAAAGTAAGCGTTGAAATTTTCGGATAGATAGAATCCTCCTCCGGGCACGTCTACTTGTGACCACTCGGGCAATCCTTGCTTGGCGTTGGTCCCGTCGAACCACCAGTCCCAGCCATACGACGGCAAACTTCCCATGTCAGTCCAGTGATCTTGGTAGTACGCAAACATCTCGTCGGTATTGGCCATCCCGCCGGCCTTGCCCCAGTCCGTCCATTCCAGGATGTTTGCAGCGGCAGCGGCCCAGCACAGCAGGTCATCTTCGTTGTTTGTCGGGCTCTTCTCGGCATCACTCCAACTTCCGCCCCAATGATCGGTAAGCATATAGCTGGCTCCCGAGGGATCAGCATCTGACCTATCAAAATATTGCGATGTATCGCCATCGAAGCCGAAGCGTTCCGCAGTCGACTCAACGATGGGCGTATTGTTTGCGGCTTGTGGATCGTTTTGGCAGTCATTGAAAGAAAGAAGGTTTGTGTTGACGCTCAACAACCGCCGATCTTCCAGCGTCTCGCACCGTAGTCGGCGGGCAAACCCCGCATGTGGCGATATTGTAGCCCCGTGCTTGCTATCTCTCCGCCGTAAACAACCTCGCCCAAAAAAACGGTTGCAACGCTCGGCAAACTCGGAAAAACGTCGATACATGGTCTCACCATTAATAGAAAAGGAGCCGTCAGCGAACCGACGGCTCCTTTTAGTTTTGATTCAACTAATGCCGAACGTCACTTGCGATCAATAATCGAGAGTATTGCCTGACGTGTATCCTCGCTCCATTGCGTCCGGTCATCCACACCCCCCCCAAACACCCCGCGACGTCGACGCCAGGCAGTGACGCCCATTGCTGCCGCGAAGAGGACGGACCAAACGGCCAGAGTGGTCGGCTCGGGAACAACTGGACCACTGGTAGGAGGCTCGTCGCTAGGCATCAATACGTACATATCCTGCGTGGGTGTTAGGTTGTTAATTTTGGAAAGATTGAGCACTACAAATGGGCCCAAATTATTCAAATCTCCTCCCCATCCGTCATTTTCGGACGACTCAAAATCGGCCACACTGATTCCCAATGCAACATAGTTGCTATCGTTAAATACAGCCCCGGAATTATAGCCAAGCACGGTATGATACTGGTAGAACTCAGAAGTATCGCCACCCAGATCACTGATTTGAGGAACATCATTTTCAGCTGGCTTAACCATGCCCGCCCAAATCGCATCCTGGAAAATGTTCATCACTTGCCCCCAACCAAGGTCGTTGGAGCCATCTGTATAGGGAGACGGGTCAGAAGGTTTATTACTACTACTCCAGTTGTTGCTTGAAGCTAAATCCAGAAACTTACTGTACACGAATGCAGTGTAGCCCGTGACGAAACTCCCCAAAGAGTTTTGCGTGGAATTAACGGAGTCGATATTGTACGTTCTGCCAGGGTAAAAATGCTCGTTGACCTCGACGCAGAACGTCAAGAAGTCATCGAGGTCATCATGCACTGAAGCGCCATTACCATCTGAGATGTGCGCGGAAAAGGGCCCCTGACTCTGATTCACGTCCCAATACTCCAGCAGTATATCGGCATCATTCAAATCTAGGTCCGCAAGGGCGTTCTGAGCCCCAAACGCCAGAACCAGCGCGACCACCACCATTTTGACAGCTAATAAATATTTCATGACTCAATCTCCTTCTCTTCCAGTTTCGCTTTTCCTAGAGGGTTGAATGTTTTTCCAAAACATAGTGCGGCAATCGCAAACTACTAACCCTCTGTCTCATATAGCCCGCTGAGCGACTTTTTATGACAGCAAAAATACATAAATATAAATATCTACCCGCTTAGGGGGTAAACACGAGCACTGTTGTATTGTATGCCAAAATACCGTTACGCAACAAAGCAAGCCGCTACAATGATGTAGCGGCTTGCTTGAAATACATTAGCTAACTAGTGGCTTACCCGAGCGGATTAGACGCTGGTACGTCCCCGGTCGATGATATTGTGAATATCATTTTGGGTTTCGTCGGACCACGACGCCCGACGCTTACGGCGACGAGCCATGGCTCCACCGCCCGCGCAACCGGCGCCCAGCAAACCCCAGTGGAGTGCTCCCCAAAACCTGCTCCATATGTTATGAGAGTATCCAGAGCCAGAGATGGCAAGGAGACTTTCGATGAAGAAAAATCAAGGAAAGCGTCACACGCCTGAACAGATTATCAGGAAGCTGC
>Ga0208648_1001080_pt1 | contig 23942 bp, 21 predicted proteins | sample AntAceMetag02UKL_FD_184772 | JGI IMG/M metagenome (GOLD analysis project Ga0208648, IMG submission 184772) | Saline lake microbial communities from Ace Lake, Antarctica - Antarctic Ace Lake Metagenome 02UKL (SPAdes) (version 2) | ecosystem: Environmental > Aquatic > Non-marine Saline and...
CGCCTGCCAGCCAAGCAAACGTCCGGCCTTGTCGTTGGCCAGATACTGCTCCCTAATTTCACCGTGGGCCTCATTGAGAACCTGCACAGGGTGATCAGGCTTATGCATCACTGCAAGAATTGTTTTTGTCATCTCAAGCACATTTATACGCAGCCCGCTACTGAAATTGAAGGCCTCACCAAAAACAGCTTTTGCCTCCATATTTTCAGCCAGCATCACATATGCATTGACAGCATCCTTGACATAAAAGTAATCACGTACCAGTGTGCCGTCGCTGCGAATAACAACCGGCTCACCCTTTAATACCCAGGTTATAATACCCGGTATCAGCCTGTTCAGATTTGTATCCCCGGGACCGTATATGTTACCGCAACGTGTTATACATACGGGCAGGTCATAGGTATTGAAGTATGTTGATGACAACAGATCCGTGCAACTCTTGGACACATCATAGGGATGGCTTCCCTGCAAAGGGGCTTCCTCGGTATAGGGCAGTATTGCCTGATCCCCATATGCCTTATCGCTCGATGCAACCACAATACGCTTAACGATGGACGCATGAACACGGCAGGCTTCAAGCAGGTTCCAAGTGCCCCTGATGTTGGTTTCGAACGTAGCCAGCGGGCTGCGATTACCGACTCCCACCTGAGACTGTGCGCCCAAATGAAAAACCGTGTCAATATCGTATTCATTCAAGGTGCGCTCCAGCAGCGCATAGTCCTCAAGCGCGCCGGACACGATGACAATACGGTCTGCGAGGCGATATCGGGCAAAATTCGACTGAGGTACGCAATCGCGCACCAACCCGACAACAAACGCCCCTTGTTCTAACAAATGATCAGCCAACCAGTATCCAAGAAATCCGGTGATTCCAGTAATAAAAACCCGCTTATTTGTCCAGAACGTGCTCATATCATCCCCACATTTTCCATGCCGGTTTACTTTTTTGCCACTCCTGCTCAAGCATGCCACGATCACGCACAGTATCCATACAATGCCAGTAGCCATCGTGGAAGTATACCATCAACTCACCCTCACGTGCCAAGCGCTCCATGGGTTCACGCTCAAACACACACATTTCCGGATCATCAAGGTAATCAAACACCCTGCGGTTCAAAACAAAAAAACCGCCATTAATATGTCCTTCCTCAATCTGGGATTTCTCACTGAAAGCCGAGACCCGGGTGCCGTCGGTCGAAAGCACCCCGAAGCGCGCCAAAGGACGAACTCCGGTAACCGTGGCAAGCCCTTTATGCTCGTGGTGAAAATCAACCAGTTTCCCGATATCAATATCAGCCACACCATCACCATAGGTCATCATAAAGGTATCGTCCTCAATAAAAGGCGCGATTTTTTTAATACGTGATCCAGGCATGGTATTAAGCCCCGTGTCAAGCAGCGTTACCTTCCAGTTTTCACGCGTGCGAGTACTATGCACTTCGATCTGCTTATCCGCATTGCCATAGTCAATCGTGAAATCGCTGCTCATCAGCTCTAAATTCAAAAAGTAGTCTTTAATCAAATCCCCTTTATACCCCAGACAGAGAATAAACTCATTAAAACCGAAATAGGAGTAAATTTTCATAATATGCCACAGTATCGGCCTGCCGCCAATTTCAACCATGGGCTTCGGCTTAAACTCTGTTTCCTCAGCCAGTCTGGTTCCTTTTCCACCGCACAAGATAACTACTTTCATATGAGTACGTGTCCTTTTCGTATACAATAAAAACTATCCACGATACGCACAACCGACGCCCTGCCCCCAGTCAAGTGAGTTGCAACCCGCGATTGATTCGTACATTAACATTGATTGACAATATTCAATAACAAAATTATAATTATATTTTTTCAATAAGTAAACGAATATTACCAACGGAGCGCAAACAGTCAATAGTTTCGTTGCGCGCCAATATAAGAAATAAAATACGAACCCCATACCATTAACAGAAAGCTAAAATATTTGTGAAACTCTCCGTAATCATCTGTGTCTATAATGAAAAAGAGACTATTCTGGAAATACTCAAGCGCGTTCAACTCGCAGACTTGGGATATGACTGGGAAAAAGAAATTATTATTGTAGACAATTTTTCCACCGATGGCACCCGCGACCTACTACAGACAATAACCACCAAAAATGTTAAAGTCGTGTTGCAACCCAAAAACTTGGGCAAGGGTAATTCCATCAGAACCGCAATCCCTCTGTGCACCGGTAATTACACGATCACCCAGGACGCTGATCTTGAATATCACCCCCGCCAATACAAAGCCCTCCTGCATAAAGCGCTGGAGGAAAATCTTGATGCTGTATATGGCTCACGCGTGCTCGGAGACCGACGCTATCATAATTATGCGGCTAATTACTGGGCGGTCAGATTCCTGACATTCCTGACCAATATACTGTTCAAAAGTGCTTTCACTGATGTGGCTACAAACTACAAACTTGTGAGAACGTCACTCCTGCAGACCCTCCACCTGCGCTGTACAGGATTTGATCTGGACTTTGAAATCAGTAACAAACTGGCCCTAAGTACAAAAAAAATAGCTGAAGTGCCAATTAATTTTGAGCCACGAACATACAGTGAGGGGAAAAAAATACATGCAGGAGACGGTTTACAGGCATTGATTGTAATCTTGTGTGACCGTATCTTTGGTTAATGATATCAAAGATTACATTCAGCATCTGCATAGATGACCGGAACAACCTGCAGAAAAAATTGTGCTTTGACCTGCCACTGAAAAGCACTCCTTACTACACCGGTTGTATTACAACATAAGAATTTTATAAATTTTTTACTTAGTAATGGCTGCACCATATATCGACGCTGAACCACACGTGCTACAAAACTAGGACTAATTCATGCGCCTGCCTCAAAAGAAACATCTTTTTCCATTACTGTTACTTGTTCTGCTTACCGGCCATTCTTTTTTGATGAACGGATACTACTCCTCTCACAAATATCTAACAGTTTCGACGTACTTCTCTTCAATCCGGAACCAAATAAATCCGGAACTTTTCAAAAACTCAATATACGTTCAAGCGGTCAACCGCGATAATCTGCGCATCGGTATATTTTACGATGCCCTGCCGTATATCCTTAAATATATTGATTTAGAATTGTTTGCACTGCTGCATACCGCCGGAGCTCTTTTTTTTATGCTTGCCGGAATATATGCCCTGGCTATCACGCTTACCCGTTCACGCGCAACAGCCATTGTATCCACGCTTCTCTATACAGCACAGCTCGAATACTGGACCTTGGGGTCACCAGCTCCATATCTCAATTTCTTCCACCACGGGCTGCCCTACACCTATCCACTCATTATCTGGTCAATGCTGTGTTTTTTCCGCGGTCGATACTGCAGCGCACTCCTGCTCATGGGCCTAAGCTACAACTTTCATCCCATGTGTACACTCTTTCTGCTCTGCGCCTACAGCCTGTACTGGTTACTAAACCGCAAGCAATTTCCCCTCAAGCTAACCATACTCTGTGCATTTGCTTTTATTGTACCGGCCCTTCCCGGGATAGCCAAAACAATCAATCACATCGGCTCCGGGGGTCAGGGAGAACTATGGCTAAAGGGAGTACGATGGGTTGCCGGCTATACCTGCAATCCGTCAACCTGGACGCGCAAACAACTACTGCATTCAGGACTATTTCTGGCCCTCTCCTGCACGTCCCTCTTCATTTTTCCGAGACGCGCTATTCGCCGATCGGTAATGATATTATGGAGCGCAATTGCACTCATGTGCCTGGCCGGTACCGTTTTTGCCGACATATTTCCAGTACCCTTTATAATCAAACTAAGCCTCTGGCGCAGCACGGCTATCTATGTCTTTCTCGCCATCATATTCATTGCCTGGGCATGCCTTCAGGTTGCCCGTAAATCCCGCATACATGCCCTTCTGGCCGTTACGGTAATAATGCTGCTTACTGGCTACCTACCACAACTGCCCCAATATTATCTCGCGCTACTTCTGCCCGCATTCGCCTACACACTGCTAACAGGACAAAATGTTGCCAGCCGCAAACGTGGTGCAGTTCTAGCAGGAGCGAGTCTCAGCCTACTATATATCGCGATCTTCAGCGCCCTTCCAAATGCTTTTTGGTTGATGCTGTTCATGGCCCCGATACTTCTTTTTGCGGCTATCAGCACATCATCTTCTTTTTCAAGATCCAAAATGGTGTTGTTCTGGGCCTTAGGACTGTTGATCTTTGATAGTATCGTGCTGACAACCCAGGGAGGACCAAAAATTTATTACCATGGCTGTATACAGGGAAAACTTGACCCCTGGGCTGACGTACAGCTCGCAGCACGCGATATATCCCACACCGATGACCTATTTATTGTACCGCCGATGCGCAATGATTTTTACCACTATTCTCAACGCGCAGTACTGGGCGACTGGGCCGAAGGATCAACCCTATTGTACCTTGATAACCGCTTTACGAAAGAATGGTTTGAACGCATGAATGACCTTGGGTGGACCAAACCCTACAATGCCGAGGCTGGCTTCAATAACCTCACAACCGACGACATTAACCGCGTTGCCCGTAAATACAATGCTGAATTTGTTGTAACAGAAAAACCAAAGGAGTTCGATCTGCCGATAGCCTATGCAAACAATCGCTTTATGCTGTACCGCATCCCCCGCAGCAGCAATCAATAACCGTTACAGATGGTAAGCGCTTCGGGAGGTCGTGTTATTTTTATAAAGCCGATTGGGTCACCGTCGAACACCACCCGCCTATCATTCAGGCCTGATTCAATCCATATATAATCAGGTACCCGGTGATTACCACTGAAACTCAATCCTCTCCGGATACAACAGCCAACCTGTTCGCACACTCCACCTGCAATACAAGCACATCAGGATCATCCGGATTAATGGCTAAAAACTCATTAATAATACGCTCGGCATCAATAAAAAATTCTTTTTTAAAGTATATCTCAACAATTTTTATCACAGCTGGCTTAAAAGACGGATCTCTTACTAAAGCCGCTTTAAAAGAAGCTCCGGCAGCGGCATCCTCGTTTCGGGCCATATGTGCAAGGCCCATGTAATAATTCAACTCAGGATTTTCTGCATCCTCAGAGACAAGCCGACGCAATTCCGCTATTGCCAGCAGTGTCCGGCCCTCATCAAGCGAGATACGAGCCAGCAAGAATCGCGCAGAAATATTATTGCTATCGAGATCCAAAATCCAACGAACAACAGCCTTGGCCATCTCCAAATTTTTCTCCGCATAATAGAGCCGGGCCAGAATATTCATAAACTCGATCTTGAGTTCACCTTTTTCCTCTTCAAGCTGACCCAATCCATCCTTCGCAAACTGAATGGCAGCTGCAGAGCGATTCGTTTTTTCATACAACTCAATCAAGTACCTCAAAAAATCGAAATACCCTGCTTCGCCATCTAGCCCTGAGCGAATATACTCCTCAGCTTCTGCAAACTGCCCATACTGTAAGTAAAAATTGATCTGTGCGAGCTTATAACGAATCTGCTGCTCGTCAGCGGCAATCAAAGACTCAAGCAATTGTTGCTCTTCATTTTTACGCCCAGTGCTGCGCAGGAGAGCAAGCAATTGGTCAATGTCCTGTGTACTGTCCGGTTTTAGCTGCAAAATCTTTTTATATATCTTTATCTGAGCCAGATGGTCATCAAGACCATCATATCTTGACGCTAACATGCGCATAACAAAAATCCAGTCATCATTGGCATGCGCATACTCCATTAATAACTGATCTGCAGTCTCAAGGTTATCGTTCAAAATATGAAATTCCGCCAACAATGCGAAAGCCTCATTTTTGTATTCCTGATCATCAAACAGGGGTTGCAAAAAGCTTTTAACCTTTGCCCAAAAATTCAACTTACGAGACCGGAGAAGAATGCGTGCATGAAGACAAAGGACTGCGGAATTATCTGGATACTGAGCCAATAAATTACGAGTACGCAATCTTGCTTGCCCATATTGCCTCCCCGTCCTGAACCATGAATCGGCAGCCTTCAACCCCACATCAATCCGAGATCCATCAAGAAGAAATCCATGGTCAAAACTATACGCTGAAGCTTTATAATCCTTCAGCTCATAAAGACACATACCACGCAAGATGACCGCGTCAAAATAATCAGGGTCAAATACAAGCGCGTTAGAAATTTGCTCAAGGGCATCACGATACTGCTGTAATTCATAAAGACTAAGTCCTTTTTCATAATAAGCTTTCTTGCGATAGTCCTTAATCTGTTCGCATCCAGGAGCGAACAGCATTACCTGCGCGGCAATCATACTCAACATCAACAAACGAAAAAGCATACTCTGCACTCCTGTTCGAATTACTTACCTTGTTGTGAATCAATGTACACTTATATTCTCTGTTGCCAAAAGTGTCAATACATGTTAGATAAAAAGCAATAAAAATATAAACAGTAACCATAACAAACTACAAAATATAATCTAAAGGTGACCGCACGACTTTTAGTCAGTACGAACGCCAACAAGGAACCTAAAACAAGAATTAACGCGACAATGATAAACCGTATCAGCAAATAACTCATATAAACCATGGTCGTCCCGCAGGACAGCCCAGTCACCTGAAAGGAGACTGTTGTGAATCCAATTGAAATGTTTAAGAAAAAATTTGAAACCTATAAAGCCATCATGGAAAAAGACGGCGAAAAGAAAGCCTGGGACACTCTGATGGAGGGCTACCCTGAGCGTCAAAAACAGAACATGGGCCGGTTTATTGACAACTGCACCCTGGCTGAAGGCTTTACCAAAGCAATTCCAGGCTATGAAATGCTGGGCATGGACATGGCGGTTATTGACATTTCCAATAACAACATGGATGCGGTAATTGAAGTACAGCGTGTATGCCCGGTACAGGAAATGGCCCGGGAGTACGGATTTTCAAAACCGTGCAAAGTGATTTGCGAAATGGACGTGCAGGCAACCAAAGAGGCCTTCGATGGCATGAAGGGCAGTATTATCGCCTCCATTGCCGACGGTGACTGCGTGTGCATATTCAAATACGAACGTGAAAAAAAGTAGTTACTAGCACTCAGAAACGCCCGGCTAGTGCAACAGCAATGGTCGGGCGTTTTTCATATCGTACACGAGCCCTGCCCGTCACTGATCCTCAGCTTCACCATACAGCTTTACGAGCTCCTCGTAAGTTTCCCGAATGTTTTTTGCAATGCGAGAAAAGTTGAAATTAGGATTTGTTCCATGCGCCTTAATAATCTCAACCGTATCTCGCAATGCATTCTGCCGAACAACATTCATTATAGTTCCCCTTCCGCTGAATGAATAAGACTTCTAGCCTGTCTTCAAATCCGCATCATCTAAAAAAACTAAAAAAATACAAAATTTCCGTTTCCAATTATCTCACCCAGTCAACAACATGGGCTCCCCAGTCATCACTGGCCACATCCTCTTCAGACACAACCCTGCCACGAACCGAAATACCTGCGCTATGCACGGTAGCAGGATCACCGCTCACAAGCGGATGCCAGGGGGGCAACTCCTGACCCTGCGCCAACAGACGATAGGCGCATGTTTCAGGCATAAAATAAACCTTATCGAGATTATCAGGCGTTAGCCGATGACAGGCAGGCACCAAACGTGTGCGCTCGGAATACACACGGCAACGACAGCTTTGCTGATCCAGATAGCGACACACTATGCCCGTGTACACAATTTCACCCGTGTCTTCAAACTCAATCTTATGCAGGCAACAGCGTGCGCACCCGTCACAAAGCAGTTCCCACTCCCGGCGGCTCATCCGCCCAAAATCTTTTTTCGACTGTGGTGATTCAACACTCATAGTTCACAACCTTACATTACATGTATGAACATAATCAAACACCGGGTTTCACTCCACAACTGGCGCATGCCCGTCAGACTCCGGGTGCATATCACCTTTCGGCAAAATGTCCGAGTTCCGGCGCAAAATCCAGCTCTGATGAATACGCGAGTTCCTTTTAAAATCAGGAGGCATGGTGCGGGCGGTAATATCTTCAATACTGAACTTCCTCTCCAGCCGTTCATCCAGCTTAAAACGCCGGGCATGTGTTGAAAAAAGTATCACGCCGCCGGACTCAAGCCGAAGGGCCGCAGATTCAAGCAGCTGGTAATGATCGCGCTGCACATCAAATACCGCCTCCCTCTTTTTGGTGTTTGAAAATGTGGGTGGAGCGATAAATATAAGCTCAAAACGATCCTGGCTGGCTGCAAGCCACTCCATGCAGTCCTCCCGCACGAAACGGTGCTGGTCACCGCCCAGTCCGTTAAGATACAGATTACTCTCGGCCCAGGCAAGATACTGAGCTGACTGATCAACCGTGACGGTCCGGGCGGCACCACCCAGCGCAGCGTGTACGGTAGCCGTTCCGGTATAGCCGAAGAGATTAAGGAAACGTTTCTGCCGGGCCATATCACCCAGCATTAAACGCACACTACGATGATCAAGAAAAAGACCGCTGTCAAGATAGTCACTTAAATTGATTAAAAACCGGCAGGTGCCCTCATGCACCTCAAACAACCTGCCGCCTTCATTGTGTTTCTGATACTGGGATGTCCCCTTGTGCCTCCGGCGTACTTTCATAAAAATGTTGCGTGCGTCGATCTGGAACACAGACTCAATATCGCGGCGTACGATTTCAAGCCGACGCTCCGCCTTGCTAACGTCAACAGATGAAGGGGCGGCATACTCCTGCACATGCACCCATTTATCATACACATCCACGGCCACATTATACTCGGGAATATCTGCGTCATAGACCCGGTAGCAACTTACCCCGCTCTGCTTAAGCCAGCGTTGCAGCCGTGTGCAATTCTTCCGCAAACGGTTGGCAAAATCACTTGTAAGCTCAGATGGTGGGCGCAAGTGCAGATGGCGCGCGGCACTCGAGAACTGCTGTTCGGGGCTGAGTTTGCCGCAGCGAAGCTCACACACCAGGGGACCATTATAGAGTGTGTACGTAGCCTTGATATTCATGCGCAGCTCGCGCAGGCTCTGCTGATCCGAGCTCAAGGCAGAGCAACTCCAGTCTGCAAAACGATCATGCAGGATCCTGCCAAGGCAACGATACAAATAGCGAACCTGCTGACTGCCGCCATGACGTTCACCATACGGCGGGTTGACCACGATAAAACCACTGTCCGTACTGTATTGATTTTCAAGCTGCGCCAAACTGCGCCGCTCAATATGTACGCGGTCCCCAAGTCCGGCCTTCTCACAGTTCTCAATCGCAGACCGGATAGGCCCCAGTCCGGCGTCAAAACCGACAAATTTTGGCCAGTGCCGCTCCTGGGCCGCACGCATACTATCACGGGCTTCAGCCATCAGATCATCCCACACCGCTGCATTGTGCCCGCGCCATCTTTTAAAACCCCAGGTGCTGCGGCGCAACCCAGGCGCTATCCCGGCCCACATAAGCGCCGCTTCAATCACAAGCGTACCTGAACCGCACATGGGATCAAGCAGTACCGCGTCCGCGCCAACATCCTCCGACCAGCCCGAAAGGCGCACAATCGCAGCCGCAAGGTTTTCCTTCAGCGGGGTCGACCCACCCGATACCCGGTAACCGCGCTGATGCAGGGATCCCCCGGATAAGTCCAGACACACACAAGCCTTATTATTTTCAAGCAGGAGATGCAGCTGGATATCGGGCTGGGATGGATCAATCGAAGGACGCCGATACTTGATCTCCATAAACTGATCGACCACAGCATCCTTAACCCGCAGCGCGGCAAATCGCGAATGTGTAATCTCTGACTGTTTAACCGTAGCGTCCACGGCAAATGTTTCACCAACACCGAAATGCTTACTCCAGTCAACCAAGCGCACGCCTGCGTACAGGGCATCGGTGTCACAGGCTTCAAACTGCCCAAGTACCATTAATATGCGGCTCGCATAACGCGACCATAAACAGGCCCGGTATGCTACCGGCATTGCAGATGAGAAAAAAACCGCGCCCACCGAGTGCGTGATCTGCCTGCCGCCGAAGGTTTCGATCTCCTGGGCCGTCAACTCCTCAAGCCCGGCTGCACAGGTTGCTATAAACTGCTTATGTTTTCTAATTATGCTGTCCATGTCGCAACTCTCCTCAAGAAAAAGCTCATAATCCGGTCAACACCCTGTATCTGCTCTGCTGGCAAGCTTCTGCTTGGCCTTGACCAAATCGGTCAGCATGGCGTTAACCGGCACAGGTACGGGCACGCGAAGAGCCCGTGCCTCGCGCACGACAGCACCGTTTATATAATCAATCTCAGTTCTACGCCCGGCACGAATATCCTGCAGCATTGAACACACATTAGACTGTGTATCCCTGCACACGGTTTCAACCCGGGCAACCTGCTCATCAGGAGTAAAGCAGATATCCTTGGCAGCAGCAACCGCCACTCCCTCACGAACAGCCGCGTGCATAACGTGCCGAACCTGTTCAAGCTCCAGAATACGTCCATTGCTGATACTCAAAATTGCCGCCAAAGGATTAATACCGATATTGACAAGCAGCTTGCCCCACAGCAGCGTCTGCATATCATCAGCAATTCGGGTACGTATACAGGCTCTTTCAAAAACATCACGCAATTCAATGGCACATGCGCATTTCTGCGGCCGCAGCGCGCTGAGCGCGGTCTCACCGCTACCAGCATGCCGCACATGGCCCGGCTCCAACAGCGTAGCACCATGTGCGGTGGTACCTGCCAAAACAGGCTGCGAAGGAAAATGTTCGATCAAAGTCTCAACGTTACCGATACCGTTCTGCAGCGTAACGATAACCGTGCGCCGCCCGATACACGGAAGAGCAGAAATTGCGGCATTCTCAGTGTCAAAAGCCTTTACAAAAAAAATAACATAGTCAGCATGACCAATCAGCTCGGCATCCCGGGTAATATGTATACCGGAAACAACATGCGTACCTGCACTGTTTTCAAGCATAATGCCATTATGAATAATAGCCACCACGGAGGCATCATTTTTTTCAAGCAGCCATACCTCCACCCCAGCCTGATACAGCTGAGCACCAAAAAGGCATCCCATGGCCCCGGCGCCGACTATTACTATTTTCATATGACACTCCCTTAAAAATACATCGCTTCTCACACACTACAACTGCGGCGATGTGTTCCTGCACGACAAAACGTAGCATACCTGACATGGGTTGTCTCTGCCTGTGTATAAACGATATCAGAAAAACTTCTGCAACACAATCAATGTGTCCGCAAACAGTGCCAAATGCCTGTTTCCATTGGCTGTTATGACAAAAAAATGCTTGACAATCCAAGTATATAACGATATTGTTTCAATTTTAAAAACACGTCCTAACCAATCCAGTTGCATCAGGCGTGTGGGTAACCCTTACTGACAGGAGACCAAACGTTGGCAACCAAAAGCACAAAAAAATTGACACCTGTTTCCAAACTGCTGGACGGACTCATAGCCGGCGGAAAACTTCAGGAGTATACCCCTGAAAAAAAGCCGCTCAAGCCGGTCTGGGACAAATTAATATGCGCCCGATGCGCATTGTGCAGTCTCTATTGCCCCGATGCTGCGATAAGCAGACAGGAAGACGGATATTTTGAAGCTGATCTGGACCTGTGCAAAAGCTGCGGCATCTGTCACAGAGAATGCTGGTTCGGAGCCATCAGCATGCAGGAGGTCGAATAATGGATACCTACAGCCTTTTCGCAGGACAATTCCTGCCATTCACAGAACGCTATCTACCCAGCGGCCACACTGCCTGCGCAGGGAGCGGCACAGCACTCGCCCTTCGGCATGTCTATAAAGCGCTCGAAGAAAAAAACGTCGATTTTGCAAAAGCGAGCTGGGACGAAACACCGACAGGCATATTCGCACCGCAGGAAGCACCCGGCGCACCAGTCCTGGTTCTACCCAAACCTGATGAAAGCAGTCTTTACATCTGTTTTGACGCTGAATCTGCCCCAAAAAAAATTAAAGCTGAACACCTTGCGAAGAAAAACCCGGCCAAGGCCGCGGCAAGCGGTTGTCTGTACGTAGCCACCGCCAGCCCCAGCCACCCGTTTGATCTGATCGAAAAAGTCCGCCGCGGATGGAGCGTTGCCGGCTCAGCCTATATCCACATTCTGTGTCCCTGTCCGGTAGACTGGGGCTTTGATGCGGAAAATACTGTCAGGATAGGCCGCATGGCTGTTGAGGCACGCGTCTTTCCTTTGTATGAAATCGCGGAAGGCCATTATAACATTACCGTTGAAGACAAAAATCCGCGTACAGTCGCTGACTATATCCACCGTCAGGACCGTTTTTCAACATGGAAAAAAAATACGATTGCAGCCCTGCAGCAACAGACAGACGATTCGTATGCGCAGTTAAAAAATAACGCGGCCCATGAAATAAATTAAGCCGGGCATGTACGCCCGCAAGCTGCTAATAACAACGAATACGTAGCTGAATACGGTAGAGCACATAAAGGGAGAGTGGAATGGCAGAGGTAACCTGGACACCGGAAGGTGAAAAACTTTTTAAAAAGCTTCTCGCCGCTGTTCCGGAAGCAATGCGAGAAACTATCGAACCGAAATTGATCCAGATGCTTGCACAGCGGGCTGGAACCGGTGCGATAGATGAGGCTATTATCAAAACCATGGTTCAGGAAGATCTTCCCGAACCCCAGAAAAGCGCGCTGATGCAGGCCATCGGCATGCAACCACCCCCCCCGCCTCAGCAGGAAGGCCCCGCGCTCGAATGGAGCGGGAAAAGTAAAATCATGTTTGAACTCATGCTCGGTGAGGTGCCTGAAGGCATGCGCGAAATTTTTCGCGGAAAACTGAGCGGAGTCATAGCAGAGAAAACACAGGGCGCTCCAGTTACCGAAGAACATGTCGATGCAGTGGTAAATGAAATCGTGCCGGAACCGTTCAAAAGCAACATTATTAAAAAATTCAAAACACTCGGTGATTTTGATCCAGCCATAATCGATGCTCTTGTCGAGCGCTTCGGCACATCCCGGGACAAGCTGATGTTCATCATGCACGCGGCTCAGGATGAAATTGGCTATCTGCCCCAAGAGGCAATGCTTGCAATCAGCGATAAAACCGGCATCCCGGTCAGCGCAATCTACAGTATAGCCACCTTCTACGGCGCGTTCCGCATGGAACGACCCGGAACGCATCATGTCAAACTCTGTTGCGGAACAGCCTGCCATATTCATGACACGGAAGGCACCGGAGCAGCGATAGAAAATAAAATTGCTGCAAGCGACAGTGTTTCAATTGAAAAAACACTGTGTCTTGGCTGCTGCGACTGCGCACCGGTTGTCGAAATCGACGGCAAGGTTTACAAAGGCGCCGAAGCACAAGCAAAAATCGACTCCATAACCTAGGATAAGCATCAAACGGTTTTTAACGAACGGGGATTACCATGAAGCTTACATGTGCAGATGATCTTTCCAAATCAATAAAAAAAGGCAACAAACGCCTCTTCAGCGGCAAAGTCCGCATTAATGTTGGCACATCAACCTGCTGCCTTGCTAAGGGCGCTGAGCTGACCTATAACGCGCTTGCCTACGGCATGAAGACTAACAATATCGATGCAGAACTGGTAAAGGTCGGCTGTAACGGCATGTGCTGGGCCGAACCCATTGTTGAAGTGCACCAGCCCGGTAAACCCAAAATAATTTATGGCGGGGTTACCGAAACAGAAGTACCACGCCTGCTGGAAGCACTTGCCTCCGGAAACATCGTCACAGACATGGCCATTGCCCGCATCGATGCCGAAGACCATATCCTTATCGGCAACATCGACTACGCAACGGACGCAACCGACCTTGCCGACCACCCGGTCTCCCGGCTTGAAGAAACCGATTTTGGGAAGCTTCAACACAAGGTCATTCTGCGCAACGCCGGTGCCATTGATCCCGAAGACATCAACGAATACATCGCCCGCGGCGGTTACGCTGCACTTGGCACAGCTCTTGGCATGAAAGCTGAAAAAATTATTAAGGAAGTCACCGACTCAGGCCTGCGTGGACGCGGCGGAGCGGGCTTTCCCACAGGTATCAAGTGGCGCATGTGCAGCGAGGCTGCCGGGGACACAAAATACCTTATCTGCAATGTCAGCGAAGGCGAACCCGGCATCGGTATGCACCGCAGTTTTCTCGAATCAGACCCTCATGCGGTTATTGAAGGCCTCATAATCGGCGGCTTTGCAATCGGCGCGCAGACTGCCTATATATATGTACGGGATAACTACCGGGTTGCCTTGCAACGAATCACAAAAGCCGTACATGACGCCATCGAATCCGGACTGCTCGGAGAAAACATTCTTGGCTCCGGATACTCCATGAACATTATCGTCAAAGAAGGCGGGGGCCGCTATATCTGCGGTGAAGAAACAGCCCTGATCGCCTGTATTGAAGGAAAACTCGGCGAGCCGCGCCAGAGGCCGCCCTTCCCCACCAACAGCGGCCTCTTCGACAAACCGACCTGCATCAACAATGTTGAATCCTGGGCAAATATTCCGGTCATCATTCAAAAAGGCGGCTCATGGTACAACGCCATCGGATCTGCAAAAAGCAAGGGAACAAAAGTTCTGTCCCTGGCCGGAAACATTGCACGGGCCGGCATGATTGAAGTCGACATGGGCACAAAGATCAGCCAGATCATTAAAGTTATCGGCGGAGGTATTCCCGAAGGCAAAAAGCTCAAAGGCATACAGCCAGGCGGTCCATCAGGCGGCATACTGCCGGCATCCGCAGACAAACTCACCATCGACTATGACGAACTGGCCGAAGCCGGATCAATGCTGGGCTCGGGCGGTATGGTTATCATGGATGACAGCAATGACATGGTTAAACTTGCCCGCTATTTTACGGACTTTTTCGTTAACGAGTCCTGCGGCAAGTGCGTTCCCTGTCGTGAAGGCGTCTGCCGCGTCCGTGACATGCTTGATGAAGTTCTCGCCGGCCGGGCCGACAAGACAATCCTGAAAACATTTACCGCCATGGCCGAACCGATCACCAAAGCCTGCGCTTGCGCGCTGGGCAAAACCGCTATGGTCCCGGTAACATCAACCATGAAGCACTTTAAAAAAGACTACGACGCCTACCTGCAATAAACAACAGCAAAGGGCACATTGCATGCAAGGGAAAAGGGCTTCCAAATCCGGAAGCCCTTTTTTTTGGCGTCCATACATGCCATTATCTTGACCACATTCATGAGACCTGTTATTCTTTGCACTGTACAAAATTCCTAACCGGACACGAAAGGTTATAACCATGCACGCAAGAATAGCCTTGTATTTCTTCCTGACAATGTTCTTCTGCCTTGGAGCAACACTACAATTAAACGCTGCTGCAACTGATAACGAACCAGAGCCTCAAGTAGAAACCCTGTACGATGATGATCCTTTTGCAGACGACCCTTTCGGGGACGAAAACGAAGACAACGCCATTTCCGAAACACAGTTCCCGGATCCGATAGAGGGGTTTAACCGGGGAGCATTTACCTTCAATGACAAAATGTATTATTATGCGCTCAAACCAACCGCGCAGGGCCTTGCCTTTATAACGCCTAAACAGTCACGCGTATGTCTGAAAAATTTCTTCTACAATATTTTCATGCCGAAACGCGCTCTTAACTGCCTGTTTCAGGGCAGAGGAGCTGACCTGGGCGTTGAGCTCTGGCGCTTCATCATCAACTCAACCGCAGGCATCGGGGGTCTGTTTGACCCTGCAAGCAGCATCTTTTATCTGCCGACCTACCCCGAGGATACCGGGCTGACCTTCGGGAACTACGGTGCAGGACCAGGCTTTTATTTAACAATTCCCGTACTTGGACCGTCTAGCGGAAGGGATGGTACCGGAACCATATTTGACATCGCCATGGATCCGTTGACGTATGTTGGCCTCCCCGGCATCAGGCTGGTTGATACAATAATCAAGGTTTCTCTTGAACCGGATGCATACGATGAGATCAAGGCAGCCTCGCTTGATCCCTATGTCGCCATTAGAAACGGGTATCTGCAGAATCGCGAAGCTGAGATTCAAAGATAAGGTTTCCGCGTTCCGGCGACCCTACTTCCAGGCGACGATCAGGCTGATATTAGGCAATGCAATTGTTTCATGTACCTGAAGGTCAACGATACTATGATCTGAAAAACAGCTCTGCAGAATCGGCTTCACATCGCTGTACATAAGCGGTTTGAGGCCGATCTTTTCAAAAATCAGATCATAGGCAAACAACTCACCGGTATAATTAAAATAATCCCCCAGCACCATGACATCTGCAACCTGCGCCAGGTTCTCAACTGCCGCGAAATTCGCGTACGTCAAACTGGCCCGTTCATACAGCAGCACCGGAGCACGCAACCCGGCGACCGGCTTTGGGGCGGGTTTATTAACATCCCACAAGACAGTTTCAATAGATCGGTTTGGAAACTTCTGCTGCAGACCAGAAAGATTTTCAAGCACGGTCTCATGCGTATCGGTAATAACCACAGGCTGGCCCATCGCTTTTGCATGCAACGATTCCAGCATATGCGCAGACAGGTTACCGCGTCCGGCTCCTATCTCTACCAGTGAGGCAATACCGACAGAATCGGCCAGCGCAAGCGAAATGCCGACAATCGTTTCACCCCACATTTTGTAAAACGGTGTTTGAACCGCCCGAGCAAAAAGCTCCGCAATGCGGGGGTCATTCCAGTTAAACTCCCCCTGAGAGCTCATATCGAGGACCACTTCGGCCCAACCATAATCCGGTTTAAAAAAATCAGGCACATCTTCAAGCCTGACCTGTGCACCCGCTACCATACTGTCTGACTGTTCTGCCCAGATGCGCCACTGGGCAGCATGCTCACTTAAAAAATCAACATAGCGCTCCTGCCATCCAGTAACCGCCTGTTCAACCTGCTTGCGTGTAATCATATACATCTCCTCTGTACACTATATGGATTGCCAAAATCATTCACGCGGAGAGCTCAGATTTACTTTCGAACGCACAGAGCCCTAGGCATCCTTTTTACGTAACTTCCGCTGAAGCATGCTAAGCGTGCGCTCATATTTTCTACTTTGTGGATAGGAGACCGCAGCAGCTTTGTCGATAAGCTGCTGTATTAATTTTTTCTCAACCGCAGTAATTTTTTTTGGCATTTCAATTTCAAGACGTACAATCAAATCACCGCGACGTTTGCGTTCAGGCAAACGAAGACCCTGCCCGCGCAACCTGATTTCCTGACCGGATCGCGCGCCCGGAGGCACAGTAACACTCATACTGCCCTCAAGCGTCGGCACCTCAATTTCACCGCCCGCAAGCGCCTGATACACCGGAATAGGAACCCGGCACACCAACCTTCCGTCTTCAATCTGAATCAAAGGATGTTTTGCCACCTGCACCACCACTGAAAAATTACCGGCGTTGCCGTCCGGACGAGACCGGTTTAGCAATCCTTTTAAATGCACCCGCGTGCCGGTTTCAATTCCCGGAGGCACGTTGACTTGAATTGCGCGATACGATTCAACCTTGCCACTGCCTTTACAGCGCCGGCAGCTGTCCAGATAAACCTTCCCGGTTCCCTGACAGGCCTCACACTTCTTGCGCAATCCTGCATATAAAGGATTGCGACCGGTTCCGTGACACTGTGTACAGCGAAACTGTCGTGCAGCAGCCGGAAGCCCGGAACCTCCACAACGCGGACAGTCTGCCGAGGTCGGCAAACGAATTTCCTTAACACAACCAAGCACAGCCTCATGAAAGGCAACTTTCAGGTTAAAACGTACGTCAGTACCCTGCGCTGAACGCAAGCTACCGGAGGCACTGTGTGCACTGTAGAAGCCTTGTAGGAAATCCCGCAATTCATGATCAACCGGATGAAAATTATCATACCATGCAGCGGTCTGCTCCGGTTTTTTTTTGTGTTGAATCCGGTTTAAATACTGATCATAATCGGCACGTTTATCCGGATCGCTCAGCTGTTCATAGGCTTCATTTACAAGTTTAAAACGTTCTTCCGAATCAGCATTATCGGGATTACGATCAGGATGATAGCGCTTGGCCAGTTCACGAAATTTTTTTTTGATATCAGCTGCAGTAGCGTTTGATCGCAGATCAAGAAGGGAATAATAATCAGACTTCATAACAATTCAGGATAATAACACATAAAACGACGGCACTGTCGCCCATACACGCTCCCATACAGACCTCGAGCATGCTTCAAATAACTACCCCGATCACCGTTGCCCTGCTGCACCAGTTCAAGCAGACTGCTAACAAACTGAATGTCCTTCAACTTGCGCTCCTGCGGGTTGCCGCGGCCGACAATTTTTACACTGCCAATCCCCATATCATACAGGTCAAACAACGCGCACACACCGCAGGGATGATCATCAACATGCACCCGCTCCCAGAGTTTTTGACGCTCTACCTGAGGCGAATCCGCGGGCAAAGCCTGCGCTTGACCGCTATCATTCAGTTTAACCCCGCTCACCTTAAACGGCAGCATACATGCATTACGATACATAGGCAAGATTTCAGGTCCGGCAAGACCATGCTGAAACGTACAAAAACCATCAACATTGACGCAACGGGAATTCAGGATAAAAACTGTCAAATCAACCCCGCTCGCATGTGTACTCAACTCACGGAGTTCCTCAACCGAGAGATGGCGCGGCAGCGTAATATTAGCAACACCCAACTCTTTAAAGAAGGATATACTTCTACGGTTGAAAATCGTAGTTCCGGTGCTGCAATGCAGGGGAATCTGGTAATTGCGCTCCTGCAAAGAGGCTATCAGACCAAAGTCACTAACAATAAAGGCATCAATTCCGGCTTCGATAGCACCATCAATATAATGCCACAAATGAGTATACTGCTCATCCGTATAGTAATGTTCATTCAGGGTAAAATACACCGAGACACCGCGATCATGTGCACGCCTGACGGCCTCTCCCAAATCAGCAAACGACCGAAAGTGTCCCTTGCCGGCAGGACGACGATTAATCGAAATAACCGGATAGGCTTCATGCCAGCGCTCATCCAAAAGGCCGCAGTAAAATTCACCCGCTCCCCCATCAACGAGTTCGTCAACCTCAGCAGCGCTGTCAAGGGGCGATAGAATTTTCATACCAGTAAGCAACTCCTGTACGCTACCGCGTGCGAGAACATCAAACCGGAATCTCCGGCTGTACCACAATGCGATCAAATTGACCGTCAGCCAGTGTTTCCGGTATCGTGTCATTAACATAAAACATGGCATTCCCCTTACGCAACAAGGGTACGCCCATGACCTGATTATCGAGCTGAAACATATAATCTCTGCACTCGCGGGCGCAGCTATCAACACCGACAAAGTCCGTGCGTTCGGGATCATCACAGCCGGCCGTCAAACAGAACCTAGTGGTAGACACAAAGACATACGGAATATAAAGCGACTTCATGATTGCGGGGTCGGTATTTTCAAGTCGCAGACCCTGCAACTGATTATCGCATTCGACCCGGTACACTGAGCGTTGTTTTAAGAAATCACATGCAGCACCCACGCTCAGCACACAGGATTCATAGTAATTACGACACGTTCTCGGCAGCTTATCCACTATATTCATGATACGAGGGCCGCGCTTGGTTTTGTTGAGCAGCCGACCCATGACCGGCACAAATTCCGGATACTCTTTGCGCAGCAGATCAAGCACACCCCAGTCATTAAAAACAACTTCAACCTGCATGCCCCTATCCCGCAGCGCATCCAGCAGAAACACAAGGCGATCAAGACCGGCATCAGTAACATATGGGGTCATCAGGGTCAGAGCGAGGGATCGTTTTTGAACAAACGCAGCAATTTTGCTTACATCATCCAGAGAGGGAATCAAACGCTCACAGAATTCCGCACCAAAATAAATTCGGGCAAAGCCTTCCCGCACGTATTCAAGCTGCTGAATCCGGGTTATGTAAAGTGCCTGCTCCATAACGGTAATCAAAACCTGCGGATGTGAAACGCTCTACAATTATTTAATGTGTTTCAGCGCATCTTCAGAATGAAAAGAACTGCGCACAAACGGGGCTGAGGCAACATAGGTGAAACCCATTTCAAGCGCGGTGTCGCGGTAACGGTCAAACTGCTCAGGAGTAACAAATTCCTTAACGGAAAGATTGTCTTTAGTGGGACGCAAATACTGACCGATAGTTAAAAAATCACAGTCTATCGCGCGCAAATCGCGCAGCACTTCGAGTACCTGATCCGGCTTTTCTCCCAAACCGACCATCAAACCACACTTGATGAGCTGAGCCGGATCGATCTGCTTAGCGTATTCCAATACACGCAGTGATTTTTTATAATCAGCCTGACTCCGGCAGGTCGAGTACAAATGCGGCACGGTTTCAAGATTATGAGCAAAAATGCTTGGTTTTTCCGCAAGCACCATAGCCACGTTCTCCCGGCTGCCCCGCAGATCGCTTACCAGCACATCAGTGGTCGCATCAGGCAGCAGGCTCCTGATCTCACGCAGGGTCAAGACAAACTGACCTGCCCCGCCATCTGCAAGATCATCGCGGGTCACACATGTCAGCACAACATGCTTCAACCCCAGATCCCGGGATGCCAGGGCCACGTTACGCGGTTCATCGGGATCAGGAGGAAGCGGCTGGCCGCTTTTCACGCTACAAAAAGCACAGTTGCGCGTGCAAATTTCACCAAGCAGCATGAACGTTGCCGTACCGCAGGCAAAACACTCCCCCATGTTCGGACAGGTAGCCCCTTCACACACCGTGTGTAGGTTATAGCGCTCAGTAAGGGCTTTCATTTTTTCAAGCACGGACCAGTCAACACCCTTAACCCTGATCCAATCAGGTTTTTTGATCTCTACCACGGTAAGTCCTCCAACGTGATGCGATGCATTTCACGGCTAAAAACAGTGCCGTAATGCACACTCAATTTTTCCTTTACATCGGCAATGTCGATATCACGACCGGCCAGTTTCTGCAGGGTGGCAACCCCACGATCACGGATACCGCAGGCGATAATCATAGTATAGTGACTCATGTCGGGATGAATGTTAAAACCAAAACCGTGCATGCTGATCCAGCCGCTCTTGACCGCGATACCAATTGCAGCCAACTTTTCCATGCCAACCCATACGCCGGGATTAATGGAGTCACGGCCGGATTCAATACCATAATCAGCAACCGTGTCTATCAAAACCTGTTCAACATTGCGAATGTATTGATGCAGATCACGGCCCTGTTTTTTTAAATCCATGATGCTGTATCCCGTAATCTGACCGGGGCCATGATAGGTAACATCACCACCACGATCTGTTTTACAGACCTCGATACCGCGCTCGGCAAGCACCTCGGGCGACGCAATGATATTCTTCAGCGTCACATCACGATTAGCGGTAAATACCGGATTATGCTCAAGCATGATAAAGGTATCGGGAATTTCATCCCGACCGCGTGCGGCAACGCATTTCCTTTGCAGTTCAAAGGCCTCTTCGTATCCCATGCGCTCAATATCAAGCACCCAGGCCAGTTCGCGTTCACTCATAGCATTTTCCTGCAAATAATGATTAAAAACAGGCCTCAGTATAGCACAGAGGCCCGGTTTTGTCTAAACGTGAAACACACGCCAGCAGTGCTGAGCAAGTACCAGAGCACTGCCTACGGCTTTTTCAGGAATTCGTTAGCCAGAAAAGAACAGGGATTACAAACACCAGACAGACAACCGTGTTTACAACAAACAGGGCAGAAGCCAGACGTTCCTCAAGATCGAACAGGAGCGCGGTAATGACGGAATAAATAGCAGCACTCATGCAGGCCTGAACCAGAATGACCTGCTGCATAAGCGGATCAAGCCCACTGTTTCGCAGCACCAGCCAGGCGCATGCCGGCACAATAATAAACTTGATCATGGCAAGGCAGAGATGTGCCCGCCCGGAAGAAAAAATATCAGCACCTCGAAAGGTAACTCCCAGAGTAAAATAGTACAACCCCACCGAAACAAACATCAGGGGCGCAATCGGCAAATTGATATCCGGTCGTGGAATCTGCAGTACACTTAAAAACAGCGCGATACCCAGGGCTGCAAGAGGCAGATTCTGGGGTGCAAGCAAAATTTCACGCCAGCGGCTGCGACCGGCATCGGCCCGATTAGCGGCAAGCCTTGCGGCGGGGAAAATAAACCCAAACACATACGGCATAAAATACAGAATCATAAAAATCGCATACCCCAGAGCTGTTTCACCCAACAGCATTAAACACAAAAAACCGCCCAGGGTAAAACCGTGGTTGGAGAGCGTGCTGCTGATCAGAAACGTCTGGCGTCCACGCCCGGTGAGACCGGTCAGCGGTGCTAAAACGACGCCGATGCCAAGGCTGAACAGTGCTAGGCCAAGCCCGGCACACGGCAATATCAACAACCCGGCCTGCACATCAATATCCCAAACGCACCACAGCACGATCAAGGGCTCCAGACCGGCGATATTAATGCGCACCAGGCGACGCGTTGTTTTCAGTGGTTCACGGAAGCGTTTACGCAGCAACAACCCGGCAACAAAGGGAACCACCACGGCCAGTTGAATCATAAGAAAAAGAATTACAGGCGGGGCATTCATTATCTTTCACCACAAAATAATCATAGACCGGACTCTGCCGGGCATCAGCGCTGCGCAAGCAGAAACTGGTGAAACTCCCTGACAAGCGGCGGCAGCGTCCTTTTTTTATGCCTGACAATATAAAAACTTCGATGCATCTTCAGACCCTTGACCGGCAGGGTCTTGATCACGTTCATGCCGATCTCATCAACAACTGAGCGTTTTGAAACGAATGAAATTCCCAAACCGGCCTTAACCGCCTGTTTAACAGCTGCATTGCTGCCAAGTTCAGCAATGATACTCAACTGATCAGCCTGCAAGCCGGCTTTGCGCAGGGTCTGCGCCACCATCATACGGGTACCGGACCCGGGTTCGCGCACAACATACGCAGCTCTCTCAAGGTCAGCAACATCTATGGACCGTCTCTTGGCCCACGGATGTCCCGGTGCGAGTATCAAACACAATTCATCATCAATAAACCGGGAGCAACGCAACTGATCATGTACAATCCGGGCCCCGATCAAACCGAAATCTATCTCATAATTCAATATCTTATCAACAATACCGCTGGTATCGCCAAGATGAACCCTGACAACTATCCCGGGATACTTCTCCTTGAATCGCCCCAAAATTTCAGGCAGTATGTATTCGCCCGGCACATTACTCGCACCGGTAATAATTGTACCCGATTTTCTACCTTTGTAGTAAGCAACGGCAAGCTCGGCATCATCAGCCATGCGCAGCAATCGCAACGCATAGGTATGCAAAATTTCTCCAGCCTGCGTTGGGCGAACCTCCTTGCCAAGCCGGTCAAACAGCGGAACCCCGAGATATTCTTCAAGAAAATTAACATGCTGGCTGACTGTCGGCTGTGTAAGATACAGCTGCCGGGCAGCTTTCGAGAAACTTTTCTTCTCGATAATTGTAATAAAAATTTTCAAGCGATGCAGGTCAAGCATATTGATAATACCAATAGATACTATAGATTTATCTTATTACGATCCTACGCACTTTCCGACAATAAATCAACACCAAAAACACAGTTACCTGACACGCGCGGTGGGTACAGGCACGCATTTAGATCAATTTTTATCATTTAAAAAACCAAAGTGCTATGCTACGATATAAGGAGAAACATCACGCACAAATGATCCTGATGCACGGTGGGCAGTGCACAACACACACCATACACTTCATACAACTGAGATAGCGCGCATGAAACAGCGCACAATGAATGAATATGAATCCCGCTGTCTTGGCATTGATCCGGGATTGGCAGCCACCGGATTTGCCGTTATCGGCTGTCTTAAGCGCGGAGGAGAACTCTGCGACTGGGGTGCCATAACAACCGAATCCGGCACGCCACCTGAAAAACGCCTGCGCG
>Ga0208648_1001082_pt1 | contig 23891 bp, 24 predicted proteins | sample AntAceMetag02UKL_FD_184772 | JGI IMG/M metagenome (GOLD analysis project Ga0208648, IMG submission 184772) | Saline lake microbial communities from Ace Lake, Antarctica - Antarctic Ace Lake Metagenome 02UKL (SPAdes) (version 2) | ecosystem: Environmental > Aquatic > Non-marine Saline and...
TTTTAATATCCCGAATCTGTCTCTTAATGGGGCTGAAAGCAATCCTGAACGGGTAGTGGCGCCTACAAGGGTAAAAGTGTTTAAACGATATCTGTGGCTTCTCGCATGAGCGCCTTTGTCAAACATGAAATCGACTGCAAAATCTTCCATGGCAGGATATAAAAATTCTTCTACAGTTTTTGGCAACCTGTGAATTTCATCTATAAAAAGTATGTCGCCTTCTTCAAGATGAGTCAGAATACCTATAAGGTCCCCGCCTTTTTCAATTGCCGGCCCCGAAGTTGCTGTAATATCACTTGCCATTTCATTCGCGATAATATGTGCAAGAGTTGTTTTGCCAAGACCGGGAGGCCCGTGGAAAAGCACATGATCTATAGGCTCATTACGTTTTTTAGCGGCTTGTATGGCTATTTTAAGTGCTTCGACTATTTTCAGCTGGCCCACATAGTCGGAAAGTTTATCCGGCCTGAGAGACAGAATTTCAGGTTCCCGATCAACAGGCAGGGTTGATTTGGACAAGATGCCTGCCTTATCAGAAGAATATGTTAAAATATCGTTAGTCATAATTTTGACGGTTAAATTTGATTTTCAAATAACTCAACTGTAAAAAACTCATGTATAACAAATCGTAAACAAATTTTACTTTTTACGATTTCATCAATTTTGGGTATTTTGTAGTTACTTTTTTTCGCCCCGATATACTTCTTCGATAAGATCTTCAGGCGTAGCTATATTTATATTACGTTCTATAGCTTCTGAAATCATTTTTTTGGCATCACCAGCCCTGTACCCAAGCTGTTTGACAAGCACATCAAATACCTGCCTTGAAAAATCCTCTGCCACGGATTCTTGTTCTGTTTCCTTTTCCGCTTTGCGCATTAAGGCGAATTTATTCATTCTGCCTTGAAGTGTGGCGATTATTTTTTGTGCAGTTCTGCTGCCAATACCTTTTAATTTCTTAAGAGTTGCAGCATCTCCTGATTCAATTGCCCGAGCTGTTTCGCGGACAGAAAGATTCAGAGCCTTGACTGCCTTTATCGGGCCGATGTCTTCAACTGAAATAAAATATTGAAAAAACTCTCTTTCTACCTCGAAATTAAAACCGATTAATACAGGCTTTGGCTGACGTTCGGTTTGCTGATAATATATGTAAAGGGCGGTTTCATCGCCAACCGCCTTTGATTTCAGGCTATCCATTACAAATGCAGGGAGTAAAACTTCGTATCCAACCTGATTGGCAAGAAGAAGAATGCGGTCATCATCTTTTTTTAGCAGTTTACCTTCAAGATAACCTATCATTTATTAATACCTGAGTTTGATCATTTACGAGCCCACAGCTGTTTGAGACAATCTGCTAACATTCAATTAAATTATCCTGATATCGGGAAAGACCTGTTAAAGCTAAAGCAATTGCATCAGAAGCATGGTAAGGCCTTATAGGTATTGTTAAATTTAAAAAACGTCTTACAGCTTTTTCTAATTGTATTTTACTGGCATTACCGTTACCTGTTAAAACCTGTTTGGCCTCACAGACGGCAATTTCCATAACCGGCGCATTAACCTGGTATCCTGCGAGAAGAATTACACCTGTTACTTTCCCCAGAGTTATACCTGCTTTTGGATATTTTTGAAGAGAAAACGTATCTTCTACAACCATTAGATCAGGCTTTTCATCATTTAAAACAACAAGAAGTTTTGAAAAAATTTTATTGAGGCGACTTGGCAATGAATCTTTTTTTGAGGTAGTTATAGTGCCATAAGCATAGCTTTCGATTCTAAGTTTTGTTCCTTTAACAATACCGATACCTGTTGCTGCAAGACCCGGGTCTATGCCAATGGTCTTAATTATCTTATTTTCTATTTCAACCCCTTTAATTTTTGCTTTGCTATTTTTGCTTCATTTGATTTTGGATGTTTGGTGGCCAGTTCATTTAAAATAAGACGCGCATTTGACTTTTCTCCAAGGGCTAAAAAGGAAAAACCCTGTTTTAAAAGCGAAGCCGGGACTTTGTTGCCTTTTGGGTATTTTTCTATTACTTTCTGATATTCCAGTATTGCTTTTTCATACCATTTTTCACGATAATATATTTCACCTATCCAGAATTGCGCATTATCAGCGTTTTTTGACTTTGGGTATTGTTTTATTATTTTTTGAAATCCCTCACGGGCTTGTTCAAAACTACCCTGATCAAATGCATGTTTTGCGGATGTGTAAATTTCATTTTCTGAAAGTTTTTTCTGGTTTCCCCGCGTGTCATTTGCTTTTAAATCAGAGCCGGAAGATTCTAAGTTAAGATATTGCTGTATATCTTTAATTCGAGTATAATTCGAGGTCGACATTTCTTCGATTTTATCTAATACTTCTTTTCTTTTTATTGCGGCCTTGTTAAGAACATCTGTCTTCTGTTTTAACATATGCTGGGTTTCTTCAATCTGCCCATTCAAGCTTGCAATTTCCTTTCTAAGCTTGTCTAAAACGACATGGATATCTGCAGAGCCGGTTCTGTGGTAACGGTCTTTTTCTTCCTGTTTTTTTGTGCTTTCCTGTATCAGTGCTTCAACCTGAGCGGTTTCTTTTTTTAGCTTAATATTACTTTGCTCTAAATTTTCGCAACGTTGTTCAAGAACATTCATGCGGTCATAGAGCGCAATAACATCCTGCTGCATTGCGCATCCGCACGACACACATAGACAGGCAATAAATAAAAAGATAAATTTTATAGAAGACATATTTACTTTGTCCTGAAAAACCAGGTCGTTTGGGCCAGGTCAGAGATAGATGGCTCTGACCTGGATTTTTGTGTTTAAAAAACAAACGTCCAACATCGAACCCTGGTCGCCTCTGGCGCCGCCGAAGGCGGGTAAACATCCAACGTCGAATTATGGTACGCCTTCGGCGTTTCTATTTTATTAAAAAAATGAGCGACCCGCCCGCCTCGCCTGAGCGAGACCCGTCCGCCTCGCCTGAAGGCGAAGCCGATGGCGGGCAGGCAACAAAAGAACGAAGAGCATTGAGTATGTCTCGCGATGGCGGGCAGGAGAGATATCCACATTCGATGCTCGATGTTGAGCGTTCGATGTTCGACGCTCATCTTTTTCATGCAAAACAAATTCCCTCTGGGTATAGCAAAAGACTGGTCCTCTGGGCCAGGATTCTTTATTCTATTACAAGATTAGCGCGCCTGTTTTTTGCCCAGGCTGCTTCATTATGGTCTGAATCTACTGGTTTTTCTTCACCATAGCTTATGGTTGTTAATCGAGATCCGGCAATTCCGAGATTCATCAGATATGTTTTTGCACTTTCAGCTCGCCTGTCTCCAAGAGCAAGGTTGTATTCATTGGTACCACGTTCATCACAGTGACCCTCAATAATTACGGATACATCAGGGTTGTTCCATAACCAGTCTGCCTTTCTCTGTAAAACTTGTTGTGCCAAAGGAAGAAGATTATATTTGTCAAAGTCAAAACTAATGTCTTCATTTACGAACATATTTTTTGCAGCCATTTTTTCACGCGTTGCCTGTTGTTCTTTCAGGTTCTGCATTTCAATGGCCCGTTGTTTTGCCAGTTCTTGCTGGCTTGCTTTTTCGGCGGCTTTAGCTTTTTGTGCTGAATCATCCTCAACAGCTTTAGTAGCTGCAGATTCAGATGTTACAGTCTTTTTGGCGCACGAAGCAATAAACAGGAATCCTGGAATTACCAGCAATAAAACCAAATTCAGCCATAATTTTTTTCGCATTTTTTCCTCCTCCTTTTTATTAAGTTGCTTTTCATTTTAATTATTTAATATATTTAATGACCATTTTGGATTTGTCTGCTCACCGGGCAGTGAAAGCAAACGCCTCTGATCGGTACCATAAGCGGTCATAACATAAAGCCTGTGAGGACCCTCCCTGTTCGAGTTAAAGGCGATGAGGCTTCCATCCGGTGACCAGGAAGGCGATTCATTATCACCCTCATTAAAGGTCAATTGAAACAGGTTGCTGCCGTCAACATTAATTACATAGATGTTAAATTCTCCCTTTTCCATGCCGCAATATGCTATTTTGTTTCCATCTGGCGACCAGTTTGGAGATGTATTGTATCTGCCCTGAAAAGTCAATCTTTCGACACTGTTTGAAGCAATATTTTTAATATAAATTTGCGCTTTTCCGGATCTGTTTGATACAAAAGCCATTTTTTTGCCGTCCGGAGACCACGAAGGAGATACGTCAATTCCCCATTTATCAGTTAATTTTTTAATAATTTTTCCGCTTCCGGTCAACATATAAATTTCCGGGTCACCTGAAAATGAGAGCGTTGCAGCCAGTGCAAACTTTCCAGGGATCCAGGCCGGTGTAATATTAATGCCTTTTTTTGCAACTACAACACCGCGTTTTTCTGCTAAATTTTTGATATAAAGATCAGGGTTGCCTTTTTTATAGGAAGTATAAGCAATCCATTTTCCATCAGACGACCATGCTGGAGAAAGAGTTATGCTTTTATTATGGGTTTTTTGTACTGGATTGTGGCCGTCAAACTCGCATATGTATATTTCCTTATTGCCCGAACCTGTAGAAATAAAAGCTATTTTGCTGTTAAAAACACCGCTTTTCCCTGTCAGATAGTATGTCACCTCACTGCAGAAACGACGTATTATTTTTCGTCTGTCATTTATCAGCCCCTTGTATTTTTTACCAATTAACAATTTTGCCTTAAATGTATCATATAACCTGAGCTCAATATCAACGATATCATCTTTAATTTCCAGCAATCCTGTTATCAAAAGTTCGGCGCCTATATCAGTCCAGTTTTGAAAATTAGTGTTTAAAGCAGTTATATCAGATTTTTCAGGATCAAAAAGAAAGGCATCATGATCAAGCATTTTGAAATAGCCTGTAAATTCGAGAGTTTCTGATAGCAGACCAGAGGTTGTTACAGACAGGCGTTTTTCAGCAGGGTTTTCAGTTACGGTTTTGAATGATGGAATTGCAATAGGTATTTTTTTCAGGAAAGGATTATTTATATCAATATAATCATATTCAGCACTGCAAAAAGGCGGAATAATCAGAAACAAGGCCGTCAAAACCAGCAGAAATAAAACAGCAAACGATGAAAGGCAACTGTTAACGGCTTTGGATACTGATCCGATTTTGCTAATATTTAAACAAGATACCATATATCGAAAAATCATATTTCAATCTTTAGTAATTATTCAGAGTGTTAGCGTAAGCCCGAAGGAGTAAAAATCAGCCCAAGATCATAATATGGACGTAAAAATCCTTCCGGAAGCACGGGAAGCGGATCTGATTTTATAACAGCCTTATAGGCAGATTCATCAAAATAGTTATTTCCTGATTTTTTTTCAAACCACACTTCTTTAATTTTGCCGTTTTTCATGATCTTTATAACCACTACAGCAACCAGATCAGTTTGTCCATGTGACAACTGCTTGGAAAAAGCCCAGTTTTTTTCAATATAATATGGGATTTGAGCCCTGTATATATCTATTAGTTTAATCTGTCCTTTTCCACCGCCTCCATAACCGCCGGGTATTCCGGCAGAAGGCGATGTCGCATTTGTTCCTGCTTCAGTCTTTTGTTGTCCGGCAGAATCAGCTTTGCCGACCTTGTCTTTTAAGCGGCTGATTGCCTCTGCAACAGGATTTGGTCTTGATTTATCAACGTTTTTTTTAATCCTATCAATAGCACTTTTTACAACTCTGGAAGATTTAAAAGTTTTTTTCTTAAGAGACTTTTTTATTTTCCTGGGAGCTGTTGAAACAGTTTTTGATACGTCTTTTTCGTGGGTTGGTGTTGTTTCGGGTGCAGTCTGATTAATTTGTTTTACTTTTTTTACTGGCTTTGCAGGCTTTTTTTCTAATACAAAACCATTAATATTGCCTTGCGTTGGCGCTTTTTCAGGCCCAGGTAATGCAACCATACTGACATTGATAACTGAAGGAGAAAAGTCTTTACTGGTTTTGTGAGCAGGCGCAAAGACCAAAACCATAAAAAAAATTATATGTAATATAGCTGAAACAATAAAAGTAAAGAACAGCTTGCGCGATTCTTCTTTCATCTGCCTTTTTCTTTTTTGCTTTTATCGCTAATTGGTTCTGTTACCATTCCTAATTTTTCAATTCCAGCCCCTTTTATTTCAGACATGACATATACTACTATTCCATAAGGTATTGCCTTGTCAGCCTTGAGATAAACCTCTTGATCACTGCGGCCCTGAAAAATTTTTATAAGTTTTTCTTTAAGAAAGTCAAGCTCTATATGATAATCATTAATATATATCTGATTATTGCGGTCAATAGTAATAATGACATGGTCTTCTTCGGAAGGAAGTGCTTTTGATGTTGTTTCCGGCAGAGAGACATTTACTCCCTGCATCATCATGGGCGCAGTCACCATGAAAATTATCAACAGCACAAGCATCACATCAACAAAAGGAGTTACATTTATATCTGACATAAGCTCTTTATTATTAATGCCTGCCATTACTTACTAAGCTCCTTTTTCGCTTAATATATCACGTTCGACAATATTAAGAAAGTCTGCGGAAAAACTCTGCAGTTCGGTCTCAATAACTCTTGCTTTCTGCATAAAATAATTAAAGGCAATAACCGCTGGTATTGCTACAGCCAAACCAGCCGCAGTTGCGATAAGTGCCTCGGAAATTCCAGGTGCTACGACAGCCAGGCTGGCCGAACCTTTAAGTCCGATGCCATGAAAAGAATTCATAATGCCCCATACTGTGCCGAACAAACCGATAAATGGAGTTATATTCCCTGTTGTGGCAAGAAATGGAATGAGATGTGTCATTTTGGTTGTTTCTGTATTAGTGGCCCGGCGCAAAGACCTTTTAAGATTATCTATACCTGCAAATCTGGTATTTGAGAAGGAAGTTTCAGAGATTGATGGTGAATCTGATTGAGATGTTGCAGGGGCTCCTGACTGGCTCAATTTTTTAAGCTCAAGATATCCTACACGGAAGATTCTTGCAACAGGACTGCCTTGAAGATGTTTGGCTTTTGCAAAAGCATCTGAAAGATTCCGGCTTTTCCAGAAAAAATCCATGAAATGTTCTGAGTCTTTAAATGCTTTTTTAATATATCTATATTTGATTATTATAATAGCCCATGATGTAATGGAAAAAAAAAGCAGGATAAGCAGGACAAATTGTACCATAAGGCCTGCATTAAGCAGCATGTGAATCAGATCGTTTTGTATCATAAAAACATCTCCGAGTTTTTTGTTCAGGCATAAGTCGGGTTTTTTGAGTTACACACTTAACTTCTGAGATTTAATACTTAGCACCTAATACTTAATACGGTCAAGAATTTTGGATACTTTGTTAATTGTAACAATTTGAGAATTATATTGACAGGATTTGCATAGATAATTAGAAAAATAGGATCATCTCCCGATTAGTTGTAGTCAATTTTTGCTCGCCTCTGGCTAGAAGCTAAAACAAGTGGGTTATTTCTAATTAAGCGGGTGTAATCTCAGAGGGTACAAGGGGTCAAGTGACACGCAGTGAAGCCCTAACCCTCAGCGCTCGAGGAAGAAAGATATAGCAGAAGGATATGGAAGAAAGACAACCAGGGATTACATCAGGATGCTTTACATAAAAAAAGATATAGCAGAAAGCGAAAGAACATCAAAAGCGCTGATAAAGTTTTTAGAAAACAAACCCTTGAATCCTTGGACCCTCTTCTCCAACTAAATTGGAGAAGAGCCGAAAAATAATACTTTTAAATTAATATTCCTGCATTATATGGAGAAAAAACATGAACTGGTTCGCAAGTACTATTATGACATCTATCGGCAAAAAACTTTTAATGGCTTTAACAGGTCTTAGTTTTATTGGTTTTCTTTCAGCGCATCTTGCAGGCAACTTGTTTATTTATGGCGGTAAAAATGCTTTTAACTCTTATGCTGAGCATCTTCATGCATTGGGACCGGTTATAATAATAGCAGAATTTTTTCTTTTAGTTCTCGTTATTATACATATCTTAACCGGAGTGGTTCTATTTTACCAGAATATCGCTGCAAGGCCGATAAAATACAAGAAATATAAGACCGCAGGAGGCCGCAGCCTGGGTTCGTCGACAATGCCATATACTGGTTTTATTATTCTTGCATTTGTTGTTTTTCATCTTATTAACTTTCATTTTGTGGATAAAACAAATACCACTATTTTTCAAATTGTGGCCAGCGCTTTTGCAAACCCTTTATATCTTGTTATATATGTTTCTGCTATGATTACACTGGCAATCCATGTAAGCCACGGTTTCTGGAGTCTGTTCCAGACCATAGGCGCCAATCATTCTAAATACACCCCTTTTATAAAAATACTAAGTATTGCAATTTGTTTGATTTTTGGTGTTGGGTTTGGTTTTATTCCAATATATATTTCGATGATATCGTAAAAAGCTGCATTATGCCGCTCTGCAGCGCTTGAAACCAGAATAACTTTAAATAATCGGTCTTCAGTTTTAATTTAATTATGATGGCCTCGTAAAAAGTCATTTGCGAGCGACATTGAGCAGTTTTGGAAAATGCTCACAGAGCGAACAAATTTTACTTTTTACAATTTCGTCAATTATAACTGTTGCGATAACTGGCAAAAACTACGGTTGAGTTATTTGAAATTCTCAAAATCGTCATGCCGGACTTGATTTGCACCAGAGGCACGGCTTTCGCAGGCTTTGCCCTCACAGGTTGAAATTTATAGTAAAATGAAACAAAAAATAAAAAATTTAATACATAAGGCTGCATTCAATGCACATGAAAGGGGTGACTTTCCTGTAGCTGAATATGCGGCCTCACATACACTTGCCATCCCCATATACCCCGAACTTTCAGATGATCAGCAATGCTATGTGGTAGAAAAGATAAAAGAGTTTGTAACACTTTAGCTCTTTATTAAAGCCTTTAAACGGTAAGGGCCAAAATTGATGAACTCGTAAAAAGTCATTCCCCAAGTCATTGCGAGGAGTGCAACGACGAAGCAATCTAATAAATATAAGCACTTATCTTATACGAGATTGCTTCGCTTCGCTCGCAATGACATGTTTTTGAACTTTTTACGAGACCATCAACTTTAAGCGCTGGATTTGTTACTATGCTTATGCGTGTATAAGCCGTGAGGGTGAGCATGGATATGCTGATGCAGATGCGCCTCTTTATCTGAAACAATCCTTTTGTTTTCCATTGTATATATCGAATCGGTTATTTCAAAAAGAAAATCGATTTCATGTGAAATCAACATAAAGGAAAGATTCAGATCAGATAGAATGTTTAGAAGCTTCTCCTTTGTATTATCATCAAGGCCGGATGTTGGTTCATCCAGGAGAAGCGCTTCAGGCTCCATGGCAAGAACCGTTGCCAGAGAAACAAGCTTTTTTTCTCCTCCGGACAGCTTGTAGGTTATCCTGTCTTCAAATCCTGCCAGGCCCAGCGACTTTAACGTCATGCTCGCAATATCCATAGCTTCATCCCGGGATTTGCCCAGGTTCAGAGGGCCGAATGCGACATCCTCTATGACGGTTGGTGAGAAAAGCTGGTCATCCGCATCCTGAAAAAGAAGTCCGATTTTTTGGCGGACATATCTGAAATCTTTATCCTCTTTAACAGGCCTGCCGAATATCTCTATTTTGCCTGAAGAAGGCTTTAACAACCCCATAATAATGTGAAACATGGTGGTTTTGCCGCTTCCGTTCGGTCCTGTCAATCCAATCCGGTTGTATTGGTAAAACTTTAAGTTGAGCCTGTCCAGAACACTGGATTCGCCGGGATACCCAAAGGATATATCTTTTAGATTAATAATCAGGTTATTTGTGTCCATTCCAGAATACCTAATATCAGGATAACTGTTGCCATAAAAGCAAAGGCGAGTATGTCTGCGCCTTTGATGGAGAACTCGCTGAGGCTGTAAAGCTTTCCACTGAAACCGCGGCACATCATGGCGTTATGAACCCGCTGCGCCCGGTCAAAACTCCTGACGAGAAGCATTCCTGTCATGTGAGCATAGGTTTTGTAAGTATGCAGATTTGTGCCAGGCTTGAAACTACGGATCTTCATGGAATTTGCAAGCCGGATATATTCTCTCTGTATAACGTGTATGTAACGGTAGGTAAAGAAGAAAAGGTGAACCAGTTTTTTGTGCATGCCGAGTTCATGCATGGCGTGGCCTAAGGTGAAGATCGGCGTGGATGCGGCCAGCGCAATAAGCATCAGCATCATACTGTTTGATTTGACACTGATTCCGGCTGCATACAACACTCCTTCACGGGTAACGGAAAGTGTGCCGACTGAAAAGATATGCTCACCTGCGAACGTAAAGGGGAGAAAGAGCCACAGAAAAATCAGCAGCATATTAACAGGTATAAGACGCCTGAAGACCTCCCTTATCGGTATCCTGGCGGCTATTACAATAAAAAGGCTTAGAATCAGGGCTGATATTAGAACTAAAAACTTGCCGGATATCGCCACCACAACCGAAAAAAGAAAAGCAGTCACGATCTTGACACGTGGGTCGAGATGTTGAACGAATGAATCATAGCCGTTGATTTCTTCAATCATTGTTTTTTACCATGGAGAAAAGCAGTTTTAATCACGAAAACACGAAAGTACGAAAATACGAAAATACGAAAAAAATATTTACCACGAAGGTCACGAAGATCACGAAAAAAAGCATGCAAAAAAGTTTGATGGCCTCGTAAAAAGTACGATTTACCAAAGAACTTACAGAGATAACTATTTGCAATTACTGGATAGCACTAACGGTTAGTGCTTCCTCTTCACTACGTGCCCGGCTTTCACAGGAATGACGATTAATGAGTATGTTGGTCTCCGTGTTTTGGTAAATACAAATTTCTTTTTCGTGCTTTCGTGATAGTTCTTTTATTTTTTATTTCTTCGTGTCCTTCGTGTTCTTCGTGGTGCAACACACATTACTTTTATGTGGTCTCTGTGGTTAATAAAATCTATAATTTCTTTCGTCGGTTTGCAAAATACAGGGCAATGCCGGCCAGGCCGAATATATATCCTATGCCGCCGAATATTTCCGTTATGCCGGGGCCGCGATCCTGCAAATTCGCCACCATATTGATAACCGGCGCAAGCTTTTTGTCCAGACTTGCTTCAATTAAATCCTTGATTTCCTGCTTTGTAATGCCTGAAGAAGTGGAGACAAGAAGCTCTCCGGCTGTATTGACATCTGTTAAATCTGACATGGTTTCGGGCTTGGTTTTTACATCAGATGAAGGAGCGCTGCTTTTTAATGCAGGCACAGTAGTAATTTCTTCTACCGGTATTATCCATTCGGCAGCATGCCCCATAGCCGCGTGCAGAACAACTTTAAGCCCGCTCTTTTTGGGTATTTTAAAGGAAAACTCGCCATTTTTATTGGTTTTTCCTTCGATAAGCTTGTTTCCTTCTGTATCGAAAACAGTCACAGGGGCGCCTTTGGCTTTTTTCCCCCCGCTGAACTTGCTCTGAGTATGCACTGTATCCCCTTCAACCCACGCAAATATAGTAACTTTGTGCGCCAGAGCAGGTGTAACGGAAAATGTTGTTAGTAGAATAAACAGGAACAGATACAAAAATGGGATTATTTTGCGTTCATGGTTTTTTTTAAACATCATTTTCCTCGTAATTATACTTGGAACGGTTATATAGGTTCCACCTAACACCATATATTTATAATAAGAGAATATTGAACGACAAAGTAATTTTTTTTGAACGTCCAACATCGAACATCGAACGTTGAACATCGAATAATGAAATCGCTTCGCTCTGCCGGTTTATAAATTGGCAGAATGCCTTATTCAAAATTCGACGTTGGACGTTCGATGTTCATCTTTTGTCTGGTTTCCTTAACACCTGACACCTGAGATTTTGATGAATTAGACTTTTTACGAATTTATCAAAATCTCAGGTCTTACTTTTCTGAGAAAAAGGGCGCAGGCGGTCGTAAAAAACCCTTCAATGATCATCACAGGTAAATGGGCGACAACTATCAGTTTTGCCACGGGCAAAAAAGCCTCTCCGGTCAGATAAAGGGAAAGTCCCACAAGCAGTCCGGATAAAAGAACAGCGGAAAAGCCTGCCGCAAAAGCCGCAAGAATGAAAACGGTTTGTTTTACGCTTTTTTTTACACACCATCCAAAAAGATAATAGCATATTACAGCGGGCAGAGCCATGTTCAGTGTATTTACACCAAGGGTAGTAATGCCTCCAAACTGGAAAAGGAATGCCTGGAGAGCAAGGGCTACCATTATAACAGGGAAAGCCTTCCAGCCGAGTATGAGGCCCAGCAAGCCGTTTAATATCAGGTGAGCTGACGCAGGGCCTACAGGAACATGGACAAGAGAGGCTACAAAAAAAGCAGCGGAAAGGATTCCCATTGACGGGATTTTCTCATGATCAAGCCCTTTAAGGCCAACAGAAACCCCTGCCGCCGCAATAGCCGCGCCGCCTATAAGAATGGCTGGCGATAATACTCCTTCAGAAATATGCATAAGTATTAAAAGTAAGTGTTAGGTGTTAAGTGTTAGGTGTTAGGTGAATGTAACTGCTCAGGCTCTTTGCCTGAGTAGTTAAAAATAAACTAAAGCAGTCGAGTGGTGAAATAGTCGAGTAGAGGAATCATCAACTACTCGACCAGTTTCCCACTCGACCTTATAATTTTCTAAAACTCTATTCCAAGCCTCAGATTATATTCATTGGCTGTTTTTTCATAAGATGAATCTGCCGTAGCCTTTTCCTGCAGTTTACGGTATTCGCCCATGAGCGTGACATTATCGAACAATTCGTAGTTTGCGCCGATAGCGAGTGTGTAATCAAAGTCTCCGCTTGTGTCGGTGTCGTGGTCATTGTCAAACTTTTCGTAACGTACTCCCATCTCAAATGGCTCTATGACCTGGTAAGCCAGACCGAGGACCCATGCCTTCTCCTTATAAGTCCTGGTGGTATCAGGTACGTATTTTTCTCTCTTGGTAGCAGCAAAATATTCGCCATCTAAGGTAAAGCCCGCGATTGAGAACTCAGCAAAGGCGTTCAGTGTGTTATTTCGACTGTCATTGCCCGATTCAGAGTCAAAGGCCGCACCAAGGGTAAGGCCCTCAACCGGTTTTGCAGACAGGCATAGGATATATGAATTGACATCATTATTAGCCACGACAGCAGTTCGGACATACCCCTGATCGTTGGAAGAATCGTAATCACCTCCGATACCTGCTATCTGTTCCATTACCTTTTCCCCCTTGTACAAGGTAAAGGAAATGTCCAGGTCAAATAAATCCGCAGGAGCATAACCTGCGCTAACCCCTGTTGTCGCAATCTCGTACGCGCTTTTTGTGATGGGATCGCTGATGGTATGGGTAAAAAAGTTGCCGAATGGCTGGCCCCTCTTGCCGAGAACAGCATAAAACGGGCATTTTTCCTGATTAAATATGGTTATGGTTGCCTCGTCAACAGATACCCTGTCAGGATCGCTTCCGTCGTTGTTGTTGGCGGTATTGTCGCTCTTGTCGATATCTTCGGCCTTAAAAATAATGTTTGCGGTAGCTGATTCATTAACTACGGCTTCGATTCCAAGCTCTACGGTTGAAACATAAAGATCGGATGTGCCGTCGCTGGTTTTGGTATCCCTGTCCCTGTGGTCAAGATACTGGTAATCAGCCTCGACCTTGCCGCTGATAGTTACATTGTCCTGAATGCCGGCCAGTGGTCCGCCATCTGCTTTCAGCTCATCTGTGATCTCCTGCTTGATTTCCGCCTTGATTGTCTCTTTGTCTATTGCCTTTGGAGCGGCGATCTTAAGCTCCTGCTTCAGGGCATCCGCCTCATTTGTTGTTATAACGCCTTTTTTTTCAAGAAGCTTCAAAAGCAGCTCCGTCTCAGGGCTTAATGCGTATGACATCGAACTTATAAAAAATAGCGCAAAACATAAAGTCGTTGCGATGGTTATCAGTTTGTGATTTTTCATGTCAAATTCTCCAAAAAATTAGTGTTAGGTGAATAAAAGAAGTTACGAGTGAACTAAAGTTACAAGTGACTAAAGTTAAGGAATGCGCCTTTGGCGCTGCCGATTCTATATAAAAAACGGAGCGAAGCGACTCATTAACTTTAGCTCACTTTAGCTCACTCGTACCTTGTAACTTTTTCCGTTCTATTTCATATCATGAAATTCAACCCATATAACCGCTCCGATTTCAATATCTTTATCTTCACCATTAAATTTTATTTTTTTATCCGAGGCGCTTAACGCGGCAAAACCCCACCAGCCGGCCTTTGGCGCTGCATAAGTAAAAACGCCGTTTTGGTCCGCCTTTATGGTCTGGGTTACCATGTAATCTGTGGGAGCTTTAAGCTTACCATCCTTATTATAATATTCGACTTCGACTTCAGCGTATGGAACAGCTCTGCCATTCAGTTTGACGATTCCCTGAAAAACATTTCCAGCATAAAGCCCGAATGGTTTTGAAAGCGGCACGATTTCTGTTTCCAGGCCGATTTCTTTGTCCCAGCCTTCATCATCACCAAAAGCTGTGACGACAGTCTTTGTGTAATGAATAATGAAGCAGTCTTCGGCAGGTTCCCAGTAAGGTTTGGGTTCCATGTAAAACATGTATATTCCGGGTCTTTTTATCCTGTAATCAACCTTCCAAGCAGCATGACCCATGGCCTGGGTTTTTGTTAGGCTGGAAAGGAGGTTGTTCTTTTTGCCGTTTGCCATAACTCCAAAATCTTCGGGTGTTACAAGCTCCATACCGACTCTTTCAAAAGGATGGGAAAAGGAGAGAGTTACATTTACGGTTTTGTTATCTTCCTGCATTACCATGGAATCCGAGGGAATAACCATTCCAAAATGGGCTGATGCCGGGCCTGCCAAAATGCAGGACAATGTGAACAGCAGCGCTAACATAATTCCTTTTTTCATAATTTCCTCCATTATTGCAAAAAAAAACCACGAGTTAAAGACAGTATCTTCTTGATACTAACTTACCTTCGTGGCTTAACTTGCTGAATTTTATAATTTCTTTTAATACGCAAACAGGCTTCAGCCTGTAATTATATCTATTTACTATATTAAGAAAAGGTTTGTGTCAATAGAGACCTTTACTAAACATTTCCTTTTGCTCGATTGCTGCGTCAGGCCTGTAAATATTAATTCTTGCGGTACGGAATAACAATATCTGATATCATAGGAAAGTGTTTTTGATTCAATGTTACCAGAGTGGCATTTTCTGATTCCGCTGTTGCAGCTATCATAGCATAGGCTAAACCAACGCCATGACTTTTTTTAAAATCTCTGCGAAACAATCCACCCTTCACAGCCAATGCGTGGTTTAGCGGAACAATTTGAAAATATTCAATGAAATTATCCAGCAAAAGTCTTTCTTTGCCATCCCGAACACCCGCATAAAGTTCGCCTACTGTTATTGCAGATATAAGCATTGAAACCTGCTGCGATTCCAGAAAATGAACAGCTTCGTCTCTATCTTTCAAATAATCGATCAGCACATCAGTATCTATGAGAAATTTGCTTGCCATATTATTAATCCCAGTTTCTTTCCCATTCATTTCGCAAATCATCTATTAAAGGAAGATCGTCTCTGTTTTTCCAGATTCCCCTGGCATGCCTTAAACGGGATTTAGGATCATTGGATTTATGTTTTACGAGATATTCCGCAACAGCATCTCTTATAATTTCACTTTGTTTTTTACCTGTTTCTAAAGCTATTGAGCGAATTGTTTTACTTGCCGACTCTTCGAGATATATTTGAGTTCTTATCATTATATCCTCCTTCCAACTAAAAAACAATGTATAATGTCCAACATATACATGTTGTCGTGGTTTTTCAAGGAAATTTTTATTGCTTTCACACTTCTTGTGTTTCTATTCTCGCTCTCTATTCAAAGGTATGGTTTTTTTAACGTCTTGACTTGGGAATGAAAAATCTTTATGAATCGAAACTTGTAGTATGGAATTTGTATTCCATATTGCACCACGAAGGTTGCACAAGAATAATTAACCACAGAGACCACGGAGAACACAGAGAACTAAAAAAGGAAAGCATTATTAACAGGAAAGTATGAAGAGAAAGGGCGGAGTCTTGCAATTAATGCATGTTTGGAATGACTTTTTACGAGTTCATCAAACTTTTTCCTGCTTTTCTCTGTGGTCTCTGAGTTCTCTGTTGTAAATACTTTTTTAAGCTTTTTTTTCGTGTTTTCGTACTTTCGTGTTTTAGTGATTAATTTTAAGCAGGTTTTTGCCCTCACAGGTTGAAATTTATAGTAAAATGAAACAAAAAATAAAAAATTTAATACATAAGGCTGCATTCAATGCACATGAAAAGGGTGATTTGCTGTTTCCTGAATTGCCGGATGTAGTGGTTGAGGCTCCCAGGATTAATTCTCACGGTGATTTTTCGACCAATATTGCCATGGCCATGGCGTCAATCCAAAAAAAGCCACCCCGTCAGATTGCAGAATCAATAATTAAAAATATAGACGACCCTGAGAATATAATTGCAAAAACGGAAATAGCAGGGCCGGGTTTTATAAATTTTTTTATAAATACTTTTTCCTGGTATCCTGTTTTAAAAAGGATCCATGATGAAGATGACAGATACGGAGCATCAGATATCGGTAATGGAATAAAAATCCAGGTGGAATTTGTAAGTTCCAATCCAACAGGACCGCTGCATGTCGGGCATGGACGGGGCGCTGCCATAGGAGATGCTTTGGTCAATATTTTGCTTTTTTGCGGTTATAATGTTGAAAAAGAATATTATATAAACGATTCAGGCCGTCAGATAAATACTCTGGGCCGATCTGTTTTTTTCAGGTACAGACAGTTGCTGGGGGAAGACATAAAATTTCCGGATGACTGCTATCAGGGAGATTATATACGGGATCTGGCAGCACAGATAAAGGATGAAAAGGGGAGCGTTTTTCTTGATCAAAAGGATGATAAAGCCGTGCCTTATTTTGCGCAATTTGCCGCGAAAAACATTATTACAGGCATCGAGGAGGATCTCAGATCTTTTGGCGTGGAATTTGACAACTGGTTCAGCGAACAGAGCCTTTATGATTCAGGCAAGGTTGAGAGTGTTCTGAATGATTTTAATGAACGTGATATTATATATGAAAATGACGGGGCTCGCTGGTTCAGGACAAAGAATTTTGGAGATGAAAAGGACAGGGTCGTTGTCCGATCTAATGGTCAGACAACATATTTTGCTTCAGACATAGCATATCACAAGGATAAATTTGACCGCGGGTTTGACAGAATAATAGACATATGGGGAGCAGATCATCACGGTTATATCCCGCGCATAAAAGCTTCAATAGAGGCCGCAGGCTATAGTAAAGAACGGTTTGATGTGATTCTGGTTCAGCTTGTAAGTCTTTTGCGGGGTAAAGTACCTGTGGCCATGTCTACCAGAGCGGGTGAATTTGTTACCCTTGCGGATGTAATAAATGAAGTGGGATCTGATGCTGCGAGGTTTATTTTTCTTACCCGTCATCATGAAAGCTCTCTTGATTTTGATCTGGAGCTTGCAAAGAAAAAAACAAATGAAAACCCTGTTTTTTATGTTCAATATGTACACGCAAGGATATCGAGCATTATAAGCAAATCACATGAAAGAGGTATCGAGGATACAGGCTGGGATGAGAGTGTAATGGCCATGCTTAAGGAGAATGAAGAAATTAATCTGATGAAAATCATGAGTATTTATCCTGAAGCAGTAAAATTAAGCGCGGAGTCTATGGAGCCTCATCGCATAACATTTTATCTTATGGATCTTGCATCATCTTTTCATGCTTATTATAATAAACACAGGGTATTGGTCGAAGATCCAAAGTTAAGTAATGCAAGGTTATATCTTATCATGGCTGTAAAAAAAGTTATTAGAAATGGCCTTGCTCTTTTAGGCGTATCTGCGCCTGAAAAGATGTGAAAATGGGAAAGACTGAAAATAAATCAAAGAAAAAGAAGCCTCAGGAAAATACCGGACGCAAAGCAACAATAACATGGATTTCTTTGATATGTTTTGTTTCTGCGTGGATGTTTATGCTCGGTATTTTTGTTGGGAGAGGAACTGTTCCTGTAAGATTTGATATCGAAAATCTTCAGAAAGAACTGGCTTCGTTAAAAGAGCTTGTTATTAAGGAAGGTCAAAAGCGTTTTGAAATTGGTCGGGACTCTGCAGACACTAAAATGGAGCTTGATTTTTATGAAACTCTGAAAGAGACAAAGGCACCCGCAAAACATAAGGTAAAGCCCCCTGCAAAGGTAAAACACCCTGCAAAGGTAAAACCCCCTGCAAGCGAAAAAAAATCTTTACCTCAAAAGATAAAAACAAAACAAAATTCTGAAAAGATCAAGAAGCCTGCTTTAATTACTGAGCAGACTAAATCAAAGGTAAATGAAGGGTTTACAATTCAGGTTGTTTCTTTAAAAAGTATAAAGGCTGCTTCCGGCATAGCTGAAAAATTAAAGAAAAAAGGATATCAGGCATATACGGTTTCAGTAAACATTCCTGAAAAGGGCATCTGGCACAGGGTCAGGATAGGACATTTTAAAACCAGAAAAGATGCAGGCCGCGTTATAAGCAGACTGAAAAAAGAGAAATACAAACCAATAGTTGTTCAAGAATAGTAAAGGAGACAGGTTCTATTCGGGTTTCTGATTTTTGACCCCTGTTTTCTATTTTTAAAACCAGTAAAAGGATATAATATTATGAAAATAACCAGAGACGAGGTTATTTATGTGGCGAATCTTGCCCGCCTTGAGCTTGATGAAGATTCTATTGACAGGTTTGCAGGCCAGATGGGAGACACGCTTGAATATGTTGATACTCTTAACAGCGTTGATACTAAAGGCATAGCCCCAACCTCTCATGCTATTTCCCTGTTTAATGCTTTCAGAGAAGATGACATGAAAGAGTCTATTGGCGCAGAAAACGCCCTTGCAAATGCCCCGGAAAAGCAGGATGGAAACTTTATGGTTCCAAAGATAATAAACCAGTAAAAAATTAAATTTAACACAGAGCCCACAGAGAATTGAAGTAAAAAATAAGAAATTTTTATAAATAATTTCTGGTGTTTTCTGTATTCTAAGTGATGAAAAAAAAGACAGGCAGATATGAATTTATATGAATTAACAATACATGAAGCAATGGATCTTTTAAAGACGGGAAAAATCTCTTCTAAGGAACTGACCATGTCTGTTCTTGACAGAATTAAGTCTGTTGAGGAAAGAGTAGGAGCATATATTACTGTTAATGCTGAATCAGCTTTAAGGCATGCTGAGTATGCAGACAGGGAAATATCAAAGGGCAATATTTCGCCGCTTACTGGAATTCCTTTATCTGTAAAAGATCTTATATGTACAAAAGGTCTGCGTACAACCTGTGCTTCAAAAATGCTTTATAATTTTATTCCTCAATACAATGCTTTTGTAATAGAAAAACTTAATAAAGCAGGTGCTGTTATCGTTGGGAAGACAAACATGGATGAGTTTGCTATGGGATCATCCACAGAAAACTCAGGTATCAAGACAACACATAATCCCTGGGATTTAACCTGTATCCCCGGCGGATCAAGCGGCGGATCTTCAGCGGCTGTTGCGGCTGACATGTGCCTTGGATCTCTTGGTTCTGATACTGGAGGATCAATACGTCAGCCGGCTTCTCATTGTGGTGTCGTCGGGATGAAGCCGACATATGGAAGAGTTTCCCGTTTCGGCCTTGTTGCCTTTGCCTCGTCTCTGGATCAGATTGGTCCGCTTTCAAAAGACGTTTTAGATGCAGCTCTGATTATGAATGTTATTGCAGGTTATGATTCTGCTGATTCTACTTCAGTGCCGGAGGATGTGCCTGATTATACATCGTTTTCAAAAAAAGGCTTAAGCGGCGTAACTATTGGCATTCCAGTAGAATACAGCGAGGCCGAGGGCCTTGACCCAGAGGTTTATGGCGCGATTAAAAATGCTGTTAAAACAATGGAGGGTCTTGGAGCCAAATGTATTGAAGTTAAATTGCCTAATACAAAATATGCTGTGGCAGCCTATTATGTCATAGCTCCTTCAGAGGCAAGCTCTAACCTTGCAAGATACGACGGAGTAAAATACGGGTTCAGGGACAAAGACAAAAACAGTTTAATCGATATGTATAAATCAACGAGATCCAAAGGTTTTGGCCCGGAAGTCCAGAGGCGCATCATACTTGGAACATATTGTCTATCCGCGGGATATTACGATGCGTATTACAAAAAGGCTTCCCAGATTCGGACACTTATTATAGAGGATTTTAAAAATGCATTTAAATCATGTGATTTAATACTGTCTCCTGTTGCTCCTACTCCGGCTTTTAAGATAGGAGAAAAGATTGACGATCCTCTTACAATGTATTTGTCGGACATTTTTACCATTTCAGCAAATCTGGCTGGGATACCCGGGATATCGGTTCCATGTGGATTTTCGTCTTCAGGCCTTCCAATCGGTCTTCAGCTTACAGGCAGGCATTTTGAGGAAAAAAATATTTTTAAGGCTGCATGGAATTTTGAACAGGCAACAGATTTTCATAAGAAAAAACCGGAATTAACCACAGAGAAGTAAAAAATATCGCTAAAGAACGAAACTTTACGGGTTTTTTTGAACACACAAAAATCAGGCAAAATGGAGGTGTTTTAATATTATGAGTATTCAACCTGAAGGCGAAGATTTGAGGAAAGCTGTAAAATGGGTTTCAGACAAACGAAAGCATGAGCATATAGAGGATTTAAAACAGCTTACAGATGATGCGTGCCTTAAATTCAATTTATCTCCTAAGGACGCTGAATTTTTATTCTCTTTTATTACTGAAAATTAAACAGAAAAACTATCACTCAAGATCATGTCCAGAATAAGAATACTTCCTGAAAATCTTTCCAATAAAATCGCTGCGGGCGAAGTCGTGGAGCGCCCTTGTTCCGTTGTCAAAGAGCTCGTTGAAAATGCTGTTGATGCTCAGGCCGACCGTATTATAATCGAAGTCGAAAACGGGGGAAAGTCTCTGATACGCGTGTCAGATAACGGTATTGGCATGAATGCCGACGATGCAATGCTTTCCCTGGAGCGTTATGCAACCAGCAAGATATATAAAGACAATGATCTGTTTTCCATAAAGACTCTTGGTTTCAGGGGAGAGGCGATTCCAAGCATTGCTTCTGTTTCCAGATTTTCGCTTGTTACAAAGGATGAAGCTTCTAAAATCGGGACTGAAATAATTGTTAATGGCGGCAGAATTAAAAAGGTTTCTCAAACAGGCGCTCCTCAGGGCACAATGATAACAGTAGGGAGCCTTTTTTATAATATTCCGGCAAGGCGCAAATTCCTTAAAACCGCTTCCACTGAAATGGGACATATCGCTGATGTTATTTCAAGCATTGCTCTTGGAAACCCGAAAACAGGATTCAGACTTTATCACAACCAGAAAAGTGTAAAAAACTGGCTTCCTGCATCTGATCCACTGGACAGAGTAATGGAGGTCACAGGAACCAATCTGAAAAGCGATTTTTTCCAGCTTCAATGTAATGAAGAATTTATTTCAGTTTCAGGCTGGATACTATCTCCCAGAATTTTCCGCAGCACGTCCCGCGGAATTTATATTTATGTAAACCAGAGGTTTGTTCGTGACAGAGTTATTCAGCATGCGCTTTTTGAGGGATACAGGCAAAAATTGATAAAAGGCCGTTTTCCAGTGGCGGTTCTTTTTATTAATGTGCCTTTTGAACATGTGGATGTAAATGTTCATCCAGCAAAACAGGAGGTTAAATTTGTCCACCAGAAACAGGTGCATAAATCAGTAGAACAGGCTGTATTAAATGCTCTTCGCAAATCTGATAATCATAAGTGGAAGTCATCTGAAACGCACAAGTGGGAACCCGCAGGTCATTATAATCCGGCTGGCCGGACTAATAATAATCTTTTTGTTTCAGAATCTGCTGAATCTTATACAGGAAAAGAAATTCCGCCTCATGTTTACAGCGAACAGCCAAAAACCGATAATCATTTTCATGATAAAAAGATCTGTTTTGCGGATTTGAGAATAATCGGCCAGATTCATGACACATATATTGCCTGTGAGTCAGATCAGGGACTTGTGCTTATTGACCAGCATGCAGCTCATGAAAGGATTGTTTTTGAGCGCCTGAAAGCCAGATATGCTGATTCAAAAGGACCTGACCAGAGACTGCTTATTCCTGAAACATTTGATTTGAGCTTTTCAGAGGCAGAAATACTTGAAAGGCTGATGCCGGAATTTTGCAGACTTGGGCTTGAAATAGAGCCGTTCGGCAGTAATACATTTGCTGTAAGTTCTGTGCCCGCAATTCTTGCTGAAAAAGAGATAAGGCCGATTGTTATGGAAATTGTGGAAAAAATTGCAGAAACAGGTTTTGGGCCGGATATTGAAAAGGCCGTTGACAAATGTCTGATACTTATGGCCTGCCACGGTGCAATCAGGGCAAACCAGTCACTTTCAGAAACAGAAATAAAGGCTCTTCTTGATCAGCTGGATCATTGCGAAAACCCTTCTAACTGCCCGCATGGCCGGCCCACCTGGATAAAGTGGAGCATCATAGAACTTGAAAAAATGTTTGGAAGAAGAATTGGAGGGGTATAAAAATTTTGAGAGTTCTGACTACCTTCTAAACTGAAAACTAAGAGCCTTGCCCATATTTTTACATGCTTCAACACAGTCTCCGCAGTTAGTGCATTCTGTTTCCAGCAACCTGTTTAATGTTTTGGGATCAAGGTTAAGCGAGCATGCCTTTTGACACGGGCTATTGTTTTTATCGGTAATACATTTTTCTTTTTGGAAGCCTACCTTAAGGTGAAAAGGATTTATAAGTCTGGCCGTAACGAGCAGAAAAGCCTGGGGACATATATACCTGCACCACAGGCGCCTGCGAAACATAAATTCTACAAACAGAATTCCAGCTACAAACAGCACTGCAAAAGATATATATTTCTGGATAAACAGGTATTGAAAAATTTTGGCATACCATGAAGGCATGGAAACCTGGTTAAGTACAGGTCCTCTAAAAAACAGGAAAAACAATAATAATCCTGTGCCTAAAACATACATTTTGAGTTTAAATCCATTGTGTTTAAAATTTAATTTCTTGAAATTTTCAGGCAGAATACGTTTGGAAAGGGTGTGGACTAATTCTGAAATCAGCCCGAAAGGACATATCCACGAACAGAATACAGTGCCAAAACACATGGCAATTATTAGAACTATTCCACTGCTGATAATAAGTTTGACCGGGAAATACTGGTTTTTTATAATTACCTGCAAGGCAGCAAGAGGATCTGTAAGATTCAGAGGGCCGATATGCATATTTAAAAAATTGCCCCAGATAAAAGTAAAACCAGATTGATTAAGCAATGGAAGTATTATGAATGTTATTGCCACACCAGCCTGTATAATACGTCGATATGTCTTGATAGAATTGAGTTTCATATTATTACAAAAACAGTGCAAAATAAAAAAACATAGGCTGTTATTTATTAGGAGTCAAGGCGAAAAGTCCTTGCATAATAGACCAGAATCTTCTCCAGGGATTTTTTACCATGCCGTCGCCAGAGGGTAAAAGGGGTCAAGGATTCAAGGGTTCGAGTGACACGCAGTGAAGAGCTAACGTTCCGCTCTGCTCGCCTGCTGATATCATCTGAGAGTTCGAGTGACACGCAGTGAAGAGCTAACCCTCAGCGCTCAAGGAAGAAAGATATAGCAGAAGGATATGGAAGAAAGACAACCAGGGATTACATCAGGATGCTTTACATAAAAAAAGATATAGCAGAAAGCGAAAGAACATCAAAAGCGCTGATAAAGT
>Ga0208648_1001085_pt1 | contig 23862 bp, 13 predicted proteins | sample AntAceMetag02UKL_FD_184772 | JGI IMG/M metagenome (GOLD analysis project Ga0208648, IMG submission 184772) | Saline lake microbial communities from Ace Lake, Antarctica - Antarctic Ace Lake Metagenome 02UKL (SPAdes) (version 2) | ecosystem: Environmental > Aquatic > Non-marine Saline and...
CCAGTAGGGTCTAACTCTACTTGAATATAAGAAATATCAGAACCCCAATCAATAGATGCAAAATCACCACTAACAACCGTACCTGTTCCTATTTCTAGATTTGCCAGTCCGAAATCATTTGTAGTAGAACTTTGAGTTTCAACATAAACATCGGTAAATGCTGCACTTTGCTGTATGCTAATTCGAAATGATACATTTTGGTTTACAATTATATCGCCAAGATTGTCTCTAACTATAGCCTGATAGCTGAAACTTTGCGGAGTTTGAGCTAATATAACAACATTAGCAATTACTAATAACAATAAGGATAATAAATAATTTTTCATAATAATAAGGATTTTGATTTTTGATTTGTAAATATACTATTTTTCATTAAATATAAAAATCATTGCAAAAAAATAAACTGACAATTAATAAACTATCAGGGTTATTAAGTTTTTTTGAAAAAGATTAGATCAAACAGGTAAAAAATAACAATACCAGAAATATTTGCCAATAAATCGGAAAAGCAAAAAAATCTCACATCTGAAAACATTTGAGAACTTTCTTCTGCAATTGCAAACAAAAGAATAATTGCAGGTCCCAGAGGAAGATATTTCCATATATATTTTCGGTTAATTGCTCTGTGTGCAAAATAGGAAGCAAAACCTAAAAGAATAAAATGTAATAATGTATCATAGTGCGGAAATTGCTTTATCTCATTTGGTATAATTCTTAAATAAGCTGCAATTGAAATGAACAGCAATACAAGAATATAAAAGCTAAAAATATATTTCTAGATATGTTTCAAATATTAATTATTGATATATATCGCGATAAATGCAACAAACTTAATTTTTCAATGTACTATTTATCAGTGCTTCAACTTTTTCAAGTCTATTAAGAATTTGCTTGTTTTCAGATTTTAATATGTCATTTTCCTTTTTTAAATCGTCAATCAATTTTTGTTGTTCTTGAATTGCTTTAATTGATATTATACCAAAATTATCATAATTCAAACTCAAATATCCATCTTCTCTTTGGCTTACTATATCCGGCAAGAGTTTTTGAACATCCTGAGCAATAAATCCAATAGTTTTTTGTGAGTTTTCATCTGCATGGTTTAAACGATAATTAACTAGTTCTAGTTTTAATATTTTTGGTAAAATAGACTCATTGATTATTTCAATATCTTTCTTTAATCGTTTATCAGAAACTGCTGTATAATTCCCTGAAGCATCATCCCAATAACCGATATATGTTCCATTAAAATACAATTGTAAATCATTAGCTCCTACTTCCCAACTCCATACATCAGTATCTCCATCATTTTCAATTGCAAGACCTTCTTCTCCAGTACCAACCTGCTTAATATGAAGGTTCGCAGTAGGATATGCATCATTAATTCCAACCATATCAGTGTCAAATGCACCATATATCAAAGGAGTAGAGGTATTGCTGTTATCAATAAACAAATCATCTGAACGATTAGAACTTACTTGATAACCTGTCATATTGCCGATAAAAACATTACCCGAACCATCATTTCCAACACCTGCCCAATTTCCAATATAAGTATTATTATCACCCAAATCGCCCATCCAACCTGCAAATGCACCAACGTAAACATTATTTGCACCTGTAACATTATCACCACCAGCGCTAGATCCAATATAAACATTCATTTGCCCCGTTTGGTTATCATAGCCACTTGATTTTCCAATACATGTATTGTGACCGCCAAAAGTATTTCTGTATCCGCTATTATGTCCAATAAAGGTATTATCATCTCCCTCATTAAAATATCCAGATTGCATTCCTACACAAGTACTCCATCTGCTGTCATTACTTAAATAACCGGATTTACTGCCAATATATACATTGTAATCTCCTGTTAAATCAAATAAACAAGCTTGGTAACCCAACAATGTGTTATATGAACCTGTTGTTAGGTTTAAGCCTGTTTGATATCCGTAAAAGTTATTGTATTTTCCTATTGTTGAACCTGCTCCTCCTGGCATCAATTGTTGCCCACTTTGGTGTCCTATTAAGTAGTTCTCTGTAGTTAAATCAACGTATGTTTGCTCTAAACCACTTTGAATATTTGCAATTCCAAAACCAGAAGTTGAATCTGCTATATAAACTCTTGTACTATCATCCTGAACAAAAAAATAATTGTCTGTATTAGTTCCTTTAGCAGGATTAAAACCTCCAACTGCAAAGCCTCCTCTACTACCATTTGCTTTTGAGCTAACATAATCATCGTTTATATAGACTCTCACACTATCAGGTGTTACCCTAAAATATTCATTTGTAAATCCTGCTTTTGCTGGATTAAATCCTCCAACTGCAAAGCCTCCTCTACTGCCATTTGCTTTTGTCCCTCCATTGTCATCTACCCAAATTCTAACACCTTCCTGATAAACTGCAAATACCGTATCTCCATTAGCATTTAAAACACTAAAAATGTCATCGTTTATTCCTGCACTTGCATCACTTTGTACTAGTAATTTACTATTCGGAGTTACTGCTCCAATACCTACATTCCCAATATTATAATAAATATCATTTGCATTTTTTTCCCATAAAGAGCTATCTGCTGTACTTTCGGCATATAATGCATAAGGTACTGACAATAGTTGCGAAAGACCCATTAGCTGAAAATTAGTACCTCCATTCGTATCTATTTCAACTTGAATGTATGAAATATCAGAGCCCCAATCTATTGATGCAAAATCACCACTAACAACCGTACCTGTGCCTATTTCTAGATTTGCCAGTCCGAAATCATTTGTAGTAACACTATTTGTTTCGACATATACATCTGTAAATGCAGTACTTTGCAGAATACTTATTCGGAATGCAGTATTTTGATTCTGAATAATATTACCAAAATTATCTCTAACTACTGTTTGATAACTGAAGCTTTGTGGTGATTGTGAAAATGATAAATAATAAGTACTAAGTAGTACAATAATAATTAATAGTTTTTTCATGATTCGAGGATTTAAAGGTTTTTTATAGTATATTTATTTTTTAGCTGTACTTTCTAACATCATTTCTATCTTTTCTATTCTTTCTTCAAAATCAATATTTTTTTCTTTCAAACTATTTATTTCCAACTCTTTTTCTTGAATATTTGATTCTAATCGAGAAATAATATTTTGTTGTTCCTGAATTGCATTAATCATTGAAACATTAATAGAATGCATATTAAAATCTAAATATCCATCACTTCCTTTTGAAACAGCTTCTGGAAATACTTTCTGAACATCCTGAGCAATAAAACCAACATAATTAATATCAGAAGGTAATTTACGTGAATTATTCTTTTTATAATTAAATTTTATTGTTTCAAGTTTAACTATTTCATCCAATCCTTTTTCATATTTTCCATGAATGTCTTTAAGTCTTTTATCTGAACTATTAGTCCATGTACCTCCTCCAGGTTTAGCAGCTGTTCCATTTACTTCAAGCAAATAACTTGGAGTAACTGTCCCAATACCAACATTCCCTCCCATAATTGCCATAGTATTATCTTGATTAATGGCATAATATGCTGAATTTAATCCAATTCCAAATGAGAATTCTCCTTGTACACCTATCATGTAACCTAAAGCTGTTGAATAATCCCCACTTGCCAAATGCCATGCTCCTATTGCTGTTGCATATCTACCACTTGCTGTGCTCCAATACCCCATTGAGGTAGTAGCTTCACCACTAGAAGTTGTTCTTGAACCTGTTGCTAATGAATATGTCCCACTAGCAGTAGTGTGAAAACCCATTGCTGTTGAATATGGTCCACTTGCTGTTGTCCCTGTGCCAAAAGAATTTGAGTATTCTCCACTTGCTGTTGTATTATTTCCAAATGCAAAGGCTCCCGTATTATAAGCTTTAGCACCTAGACCAAAAGCAAAAGAATATTGTCCAAGTGCTTCTGTTGGTTCTCCATTGATTGGAAGACCAGAAATAGTATCAATTGCAACATAACCAAATGCAAAACTTCCCAAACCAATTGCTTGTGTTCCTGATCCAAAAGCATATGAAGATTCTCCTGTTGAATTTGCACTTATACCAATAGCTGTTGAATTATCCCCAAACGCTCTTGCCCGATATCCAAATGCTTGGGAATAATCTCCAATAGCTTTCGACTCAAATCCTGTAGCAATTGAATTAATTCCCACACTATCCACATCTGAAATTAAAACTCTGCCTGCTCTGAAGGCTTCCCTGAAAGGATACCATAATATTCTGGCTTTACTGTCTACTAGCTCAGGAAAATTATTGTGCTCTATATTAAAATAATAGTCTGATTGAGTTTTTGTTGGATTATATCCTCCTACTGCAAATCCTCCTCTGCTTCCACTTGTTGGAGCTGTTGTTGCTTCTTTGATATATACTCTAATACTATCGGGTGAAACTCTAAAATATTCATTTGTAAAACTTTTAGTTGGATTAAATCCGCCTACAGCGAAACCACCTCTACTACCATTTGCCTTTGCTCCTGTAGTATCATCGCTTACCCAAATTCTTACACCCTCTTGATAAACTGCAAAAACAGTATCATTCTGTGCATTTAAAACACTAAAAATTACATCATTGATTGCCGCAGTTGTATCACTACTTACTTGAAGTTTTCCATTTGGAGATATTGTTCCTACTCCAACATTCCCAATATTATAATAAATATCATTAGCATTTTTTTCCCAAATACTTGAGTCTGTAACTCCTGCTCGTTCTGAATATAATGAATAAGGAACCGACAATAACTGTGAAACTCCCATTAGCTGATAAGCAGTACCGCCAGTAGGGTCTAACTCTACTTGAATATAAGAAATATCAGAACCCCAATCAATAGATGCAAAATCACCACTAACAACCGTACCTGTTCCTATTTCTAGATTTGCCAGTCCGAAATCATTTGTAGTAGCACTTTGAGTTTCAACATAAACATCGGTAAATGCTGCACTTTGCTGTATGCTAATTCGAAATGATACATTTTGGTTTACAATTATATCGCCAAGATTGTCTCTAACTATAGCCTGATAACTGAAACTTTGTGGTGATTGAGCTAATATAACAACATTAGCAATTACTAATAACAATAAGGATAAAAAACATTTTTTCATAATTTAAGGATTTTGATTTTTGATTTGTAAATATACGATTTTTCATTAAAGATAGAAATTGGATAATAAAAATGTAATAGGGAATTGTTTTACTTAGGAAATAATTATTTTTCAATAAGTTCTATCTCATAAATTTTTGGCCAGTATTTACCTGTAACAAGTAATCTTTTGTTTTCGCTATCCCATGCAATACCGTTTAAAACATCAATTTTAGGATGCTTGTCTTTTGGTTTTAAAATTCCTGACAAATCAATATTTGCATTTACTTTTCCTGTTTTTGGGTCAATAATTACAATTTTATCTTTTGTATAAATATTTGCATATATCATACTATCAATAAATTCCAACTCGTTAAGGTAGTTTACTTTTCCAATATTATCATATACTTCAAATTCTCCTGTTTTAGTAAAAACTTCTGTTTCCAAATAATAAATTTTGTTAGTACCATCGCTCATTAATAAGCGTTCTCCATCACTTGTTATTCCCCAACCTTCTGTTTGAATATTAAATTTGCTTATTTGCTTAAATGTTTCTTTGTTATACACAAAACCTATTCCCGAATGCCATGTTAGTTGAACTAACTTATCGTTAATTATAATAATTCCTTCTCCAAAAATATCGGATGTGTTATTATAGCTCTGAATTATTTCATGGTCTTCAAGTTTATATTTTTGTATTGAAGATTCTCCTTTTTGTCCTGTTCCCTCATAAATAAAACCATTTTCATAAACAAGTCCCTGAGTATATGCCTTAATATCATGTGGAAATTCATTTATCACTTTATATGTATATTCTTTTGGAATAATATCTGATTTTAAATTAATATTAACTGAATTTTTATATTTTTTTCCATCAGAAAAATAAGTTGTGACTGAAAATTTATTTTTTCCAACTTTAATAATTTCAGATTTCCAGGTATATCGGGCCGGATGTTTTGTTATTGTACAAATATGTTTTTTGTCAATGCTAATACTTACTGAGTCGATATTCGTTTCTTCATTTATTGGATTAATTGCAAACAGCACACTATCGCCAATTGTGTATAAAACATTATTTACAGGCGATATAATTTCAGATAGTTTTGTGCTTTTAATGTTATTATCAATAATTAGCGTGTCATTTTCATTTTCAATAATTTCATTATTCTCGTTTTTACACGATGCCAAAATTATTAAAGAAAAAACAACTAAAGTTAATATAAGCCTGTTAAATAGCATATTAAAACATTCAATTATTCTATTTTCCACTCAAATCCATCTTTTTTATCACTAACAATCACGCCCATTGCACTTAGCTCATCACGAATTTTATCTGATGTACTAAAATCTTTGTTTGCCTTTGCATCTAATCTAATATTTAGAAGCAAATCAACAACTTTGTCAAGTATATCATTTGAGGTATCATCATTTTCATCTACCAAACCAAGTATATCAAAAACAAAAGTATTATATGTTTTTCTTAAATTTTCAAGGTCTTTGGCAGAAATTTTATCTTTACCTGCAGCAATTGAGTTTATTAGTTTAACATTATCAAATAAATATGATATAAGTATCGGACTATTTAAATCATCATTTATAGCTTTATAGCATTTACTTTCAAAATCGGTAATATCAATAGTTGATTTATCTGAAGCAGTAATTTTCCCTAGTGTTTTAATTCCTGTCATAAGTCTTTTAAAACCTTTTTCAGCTGATTGTAGTGCTTCGTTAGAAAAATCGACAGTGGAACGATAATGTGCTTGCAGTATGAAAAAACGAATTGTCATTGGACTATAAGCTCTGTCAAGTGTTTTATGCTTACCCTCAAAAAACTCATTTAGCGTAATAAAGTTTCCGAGTGATTTTCCCATTTTTTTTCCATCAATAGTGATCATATTGTTGTGCATCCATATTTTAACAGCTTCTTTTCCATTAGCAGCTATGCTTTGTGCAATTTCACATTCGTGATGTGGAAACAATAAGTCCATTCCTCCTCCATGTATATCAAAAGTTTCGCCAAGGTATTTTTCTCCCATTGCTGAACATTCAAGATGCCAACCGGGGAAACCATCACTCCATTTCGATTTCCATTGCATAATATGTTCGGGTGCAGCTTTTTTCCATAATGCAAAGTCAAAACTATTTCGCTTTTCATCCTGACCTTCAAGTTCACGAGTATTGCTTTTTAGGTCATCTAAAACTCTACCTGATAATTTTCCGTAATTATGTTTTGCATTATACTTTTCCACATCAAAATAAACCGAACCATCAATTTCGTAAGCAAATCCATTTTTGTTTATTCTGTCAATCATATCTAGTTGTTCCATAATATGACCTGAAGCACGTGGTTCTATACTTGGGATTTGTACATTTAAGCGGTTCATGTTTTCATGATAAGATTCAGTATAAAATTGAGCTATTTCCATTGGCTCAAGTTGTTCTAATTTTGCTTTTTTAGCAATTTTATCTTCTCCTGTATCTGTATCATTTTCTAAATGTCCAACATCGGTAATATTTCGTACATAACGTACTTTATAACCCAGGTGTTTTAAATATCTAAAAAGCAAATCGAAGCATATTGCAGGTCTGGCATGACCTAAGTGAGCATCACCATATACTGTTGGGCCGCAAACATACAAGCCTACATTTGGAGGATTTATTGGTATAAAAACTTCTTTTTTACGACTAAGCGTATTATAAATCAACAGCTTATTATTCATAGTAATAAAACTAATACAAGATATTTTAAAATGTAAAGTTAGTAATTATTCTTGTTCTACATAGATGATATTTACAATTCTTCCATCATTGTAAATCGTAGTTTTTGTGAGCTTACCTTCAGAATCATATGAATATTTTTTGCCATTTTGTAGTTTTCCGCCTTTAAACATTCCTTCTCTATCTTTTTTTCTTTGTCCGTTAATTCTTTTAAAGGTTGTATGTTCCCCGTCTCCTGTAAAGTATCCAATAGGCTTGTCATTATTAGTATTATCGTTTACAGTAACAACTTTTACGTCATTGCTGTTACTATTATTATTTGTAGCATTGTTACCCAAAGGTTTGTAGATTTTTACAGAAAGGGAGTCTACTTTTCCGTCATTAAAAGTTTTTTCTGACCTTAATTTCCCATCTGCATAATATTCTGTTATAACACCAGCTTCTTTACCATTGTTCCATTCTCCGGTTATCATTAATTGCCCATTATCATGATAATATTTCTGAACTCCGGTTCTTTTTCCAACCTTGTTATATTGCCATTCATAAGCAGTTTTACCATTTTTATGAAAATATTTATATTCTCCAACCCATTTATTGCCTTTCCATATACCTTCTTCTGATATTATTCCCGATTCATAATAAAATTTAGCATATCCGTTTGCTCTGCCTTTAATATATGTAATTTCATGTTTAATTTTTCCGCTGGGATAATATGCTTTCCAAATTTCTGTTTTTCTATTGTCAATATATTTGCCTTCCTCTTTTTTGTACGTATTTGTCTTATCCTGAATTATCCAATAGCCTTGTTTCATATTGTTTTCGTCAATAACGTTAAGGGTATCACTAGTCTGCGCCGACAACACTATCGCTTGTGAATTAAAAACAAGTGAACAAAAAATTAATATTACTAAAATCTGCTTCATTTCAAATTTGAAAAATTTATCAAAATTAATTATTTTATACAATCTAATAATTAATGCATACAAATAAGTTACCAAACATTAATTAACAATTATTATTTTTAAATTACATCTATGTAAATACCAATTCTATCAGTATAATTTTGAAAACTTAATGTGTTAAAATTATAATACTTAATACAAAGTTGGCATTAGTAAATTATGTGCTTATACGTATGCATATGGAATAAAGTTTCATTTTTTTGGCACTAATTATTCATTATTATTTCAAAAAGACATAATCATTTATAAAAAATCTTTATTTTTATTTTTTTGAAAAACTAATATAAATGGAAAAGTTAAAAAAAATATTAAATAATTCCTCTATTGCACGGTGGAGTGTTTTAATACTTGTTGGCTTTATTCTTTCTGCCAACTACTATTTTTACGATGCTTTTTCTACACTTAAAACTCATCTTACAAATGAGTTTAGTTTCTCCAATACACAATATGGGTTATTTGTTTCATTTTATTCTATACCCAACACTTTTTTGCTAATGGCAGTAATTGGGGGAGTAATTTTAGATAAACTTGGAATAAGACGTACCGGATTTATGTTTGTCTTCTTTATGGCTTTTGGTGCTTTTTTGACAGCTTATGGTGCATCCAACATATATCAGAACGGTGGATTTGGATATAGTATAATGCAATCTTTTTTACCCAATTATTCGCCTGAATTAAAGATGATGTTGCTTGGCAGGTTCTTTTTTGGGCTTGGAGCCGAAACAAGTATTGTTGTTATTAGCAAAATACTGGTGAAATGGTTTAAGGGTAAGGACCTTGCTTTGGCATTTGGTATTAAGGTTGGCTTTGGAAGATTGGGAACATTTGCTGCTTTGCAATTATCACCGGTTCTTGCAAAAGAAGATGGTACCGAATTAAATATTGCTATATGGCTGGCAGCCATACTGGTTTGTATTAGTTTGTTGGTATTTATTATCTATATGCTTATAGATATTAAGTATGATAAAAATGCCAAAGAAACAAAACAGGAAAAAACAAAAGAAAAATTCCAATTTGCCGATATATTGAATTTATTAACAAACAAGGCTTATATTTTTATTGCTCTTTTATGTGTTACATTTTATTCGGCAGTATTTCCGTTTTTATCTTTCGCTCCCGATTTTTTCCTAAACAAGTTTAATATGACATCTGTGCAAAGTGGGCAAATAACATCTTTGTTACCATTAGGCACTTTAATATTTACACCTTTGTTTGGATTAATGATCGATAGAAAAGGTAAAAGTGCTACTGCAATGATATTTGGGGCACTTGCATTGTTAATTGTTCATTTATGTTTTGCTACAACCAATATTGCTCCTTATGTGCCAATGGTTTTACTCGGCATTGGATTTTCATTAGTACCTGCTGCCATGTGGCCATCTATGGTGAAAATGGTTAACGACAAACAAATAGGTACAGCATATGGGCTTATGTATTCAATACAAAATTTGGGATTATGGGGAATTCCGCTACTTGCCGGTATAATACTTGATAAAACAAATCAGGGAAACCCCGATGTTCTGAATTATACACCTACAATATTCCTATTTGTTGTTATTAGTCTGATTGGTTTATTTTTTGCTATCTTACTAAAACGACAAGATAAGAAAACAGGTTATGGTATTGAATTACCATTAAATCAAAAAAGTTAAGTAAATACAACAAATAGCAATCTTTAAGATTGTAGATATATAACGAATAAAGCATTCTTGTTGCAATATTATAAATTTTCTTTTTAATTTTGCAATGCAGTAGGCTATTCTATCGCTCCAATTTTTTTGGAGAGGAAAGTCAGGACAACACAGAGCACCATACTTCTTAACAGGAAGATACTTGCAAAAGTATAGTAATGTAACAGAAAATAACCGTCTCGACTTGTCGGGATAAGGGTGAAAAGGTGAGGTAAGAACTCATCGGCAGTGTGGGTAACCATGGTAGCCGTACATCTTATGGGTTGCAATGCCAAATATACCGGCAATTAAGAATTGCTCGTTCAATGTCGGGGGGTAGGCAGCAAGATTTCGTTAGTAATGGCGAAACCAGATAAATGATAGAACAAGACAGAATCCTGCTTATAAGCCTGCTGCTTTTATAATGTGTAATATTGTTTTATAAAAAAAGCGGAACCAAATGGTTCCGCTTTTTCTTTATTTAATTGTATGGATTATTTTACTATTGATTTAAATGTATCATCATTAAAATACTTAAAGAATTCCATATCTGTTTTTGCGTAAGCATTCCATTTAGCATCTTTGCTAATTGCAGCTCTAAGGTTATTAAACATTAAATCTGTGTTTGCGCTTCTTGCGCCAACAATTGCTTTTAAATAGAAATTAATAGCATCATCTTTATTTTCTGCACAGTCAACAGCTTTTACAGCACCATCATTATCATCGTTTAATAACTTCGCTAATCCTGCGTTGAATGAACAAGCAGTTCCAAAAAAGTTAACAGCAGCAGGATAATCAGCTTTTTTAATATTAACAATACCTAAGTTATAATTTACTTCGCTACCTGCACCGGTTGCAGAAGTGAAAAACTCTTCAGCTGTTACAACATCATTTTCTAATAATGCACAAACACCAAGATTATTAAGAACAACAGTATTGCTTGCATCTAATTTTTTCGCATTTTCAAACGCTGTTTTTGCATCAGAGACTTTACCCAAATTGATATAAGCATAACCAACGTTGTTAGACCCTCTCCAATCAGTAGAATAAACTTCTGTTGCAGCTTTGTAAACTTTTAATTTATCGTTAAAATCATCGAATAAAGTAGCCGTAAATAGTAATTCTTCAACATTTAAACTATCTGGCTTAGCATTGAATATTTGAACAAGTTCTTCATCTGAATAACCAATAAGATCAACATTTACATTTATCTTAGAACGACGAAGTTTTGGTAATACTTGGTCAGCAAGTTCAAGATATGTTTTTGCCATATTCTTTATTTCTTTTTCTCTGATCTCAGGATCTGAGTGCATTGAAAGAACCCTTAAAATAAGGTCTTTATCAGCAATTTCAGAAACTTGTAATTCTGATTTAAAACCATCCCAGTCTTCAGGAGTTGTGGTAGAACTAATGAAACTTTCATTCTCTGCTTCTTCTACTTTTTTAAATTCTTTATTTGCAAATTTTACAGCTTCTTTACCACGTTTATCTGACAACTTAGTATTTAAATCAAGTGCTCCGTCAGGAGAAGCATATGCAGAAATACTAACACCTTTAAATTCTTTTCTTTCGTTTTCTTTTGCTTCAGCAATATATTCTTTAAGAGCTATAATATCTTCAGCTTTTAATTCAGAACCCTGAACTGTTGCTTGTTGAATTTTAAAGTGAATATCGGCAATTTTAGAATCAGAAATAATTCTTTGGAATTTATCTTTACCAATAATTGCTTTAGCATCCGGTTGTAATAAAATAGGAGTAGCAATTACACCATCAGCAATTTTAATTGGATCAAAATCTGCTTCTTTCTTTTTGATTTTTGCATGAATTCTGATTTCAAGGTCAGAAATTTTCATATTATCAACATAAGGAATTGTTGCTGAATATGAAAAACTCCCACCATCTACATAACTAATAACAGGATTGTTTTCTTCAACTTTTTCTCCTTGTAGTTTTTGAACTTTATAAGCTTTTTCGCCTCCTTCATATTTCAATACAGGAGTTGCTTCAATAATTGCACTTTTATGAAAATATTTTGCAGGAAATTTTCCTGAAATACTAACTTCCACACTATCGGCATGCATTTCTAAAATTGGAGGTGTAACAGTATATTGTACTGTGTTTGCTAATTTTTGCATTTTCTTTAATCCCCCACAACTGCTTAAAATAACAACAGCTACTATTAAAGATAATAGAGAAATAAAATTTTTCTTTTTCATAATTTACTTAATTATTTGTTTTAATGATACATTACAATTAAAGTTACAAAATTATAAATGTTTTTAATAATACAAAGTTTTTCTTTTTTTAATTTATATTTTTTTTTCATCCCACAATTAAAACTTCTCTGTATCTGGAGTATATGTCTTATTGCTAACATATGTTATATGTCATTATTTAAGAAGTTTTTTAAATAGTTAATTATAATTTGATTTTTTATAACCTTTCTGATTAATTATTTTATTATCTTAGGTGCATAAATTTTCAATATTTCAATTTTTCTTATAATTATATAACATTTATACTTAATTTTGCGTAAAATATATTAAATAAACAATAATATATATGAATGAATTTTACTTATATTAAATATTATTTGAAAATATTTTTAATTTTCATATTTTTCCCCATTACTTTTTATGGTCAGGATTGTAATATAATATCAAAAGCTAATGATATGATTCCTGATGGATTATGTGCCCCTGTTACAGTTTCATGGGAAGTCACATATAGAGGAGTTAACGATGCGGGAACACTTGTAGAAATTCAATACGATTGGGATGACGGAAATGTTGAAACAATTGCTGCAGCAAATACAAGTATTCCATTGCAGGAATGGCAGGTAACAGCAGTTCATATTTATCCCCCCGGAGGCAATCAATGTACATATAATCCAAGTGCTACTTTAATTGTTGATGGTGTTTTATGCACAAGCTCTATCCAGGAGCAAACAGTAACAGTTTGGGATACTGATGATGAAAATGGAGGAGAAATTGATATTGACCCTGATGTATTTCCAATATGTGTTGGCAGCAATGGTTGTACATATTTTCAGGATGTAAGCTTATTTAATTGTGTCCCTCCTGTTGAAAATGATAATATAAATAATCCTACTCGGTGGACACAATGGGTATATGGTACTAATTATACAATAAATAATGTTACAGTTGATGGAATTGTTCAGGCATATCCATTTTTTGGCGCAGTTGTCCCGCTTCCAGGTCCAGTAACAGGTCCTGGTGCTCCAAATAATATAAGCCTTGAATGTTGTGCTCCAGCTACTGCACTTGTTAATGAGGAGTTTGAGGTAACATTAAGAAATTGGAATTATTGTAATCCTTATGATGACCCTTCAATACCCGGACCTCCTGTAGATTTAATAAATGGCGATTTTCCTCCTGTAATTACGACAGCAATAATATTAATAGTTCCAATTCCCGATGCAACAATAACACCTGCCGGTCCATTCTGTGCAAATGATCCTTCGGTTAATCTTAATGCAGCTACAATAGGTGGGACATGGTCGGGCACCGGCATAACAAATTCGAACAATGGCACATTTAATCCTTCAGTTGCAGGACCGGGAATACATACAATTACATATACAGTTACAGATGGCAATGGCTGTACAGATACTGATACTCATGATATTACAGTTTATGCATTACCAATTCCAAATGTTTTACCTGCACCTAATTCAGAAGTTTGTCCGGGCGACCCTTTATTATTAGATGGAAATCCAACTCCCGGCGATGGTAATATAATTTCCCATTTATGGACAGGTAATACCGGGCCATTAAATTTCACAAATATTCAAGCACCTACTTTTCTTACTTCTACGCAAGGAGTTTATAGCATGACATATACGGTAACTGATGATAATGGATGTTCTAATTATGAAAATGTTACGGTTACTGTAAATCCTGTTATAGCAAACATTATTCCCGACCCGGCAGAAACATGTGTTAATGGAGATTTAGCATTAAATGGGAACCCATCGGGTGGCACAGGAAATTATATAACTCATATATGGACAGGCGATATTGTGTATTTAAATAATCCTAATATTCAAAACCCTGTCTTTAATTCATCAATTATTGGAACATATAATTTAACATATTCTGTTACCGATGATAATGGTTGTACTGATACCGATGATATAATTGTTACTGTTTATGAAAATCCTGTAGCCTATGCCGGTATCGATGATAGTATATGTAGTGATACATATACTTTAAATGCAATTCCAAGTATTGGTACCGGTAGTTGGAACCAAATAAATGGACCGGGAACAGCAAGTTTTAATGTGCAAAGTTCTCCAACATCAAGTGTAACAGTAAATATTTATGGAGTTTATGAATTAACATGGACTGAAACTTTTGGTGCAGGATGTACAGATATTGATACTGTTATAATAAGCTTTTTTGAACAACCAATTGCAGATGCCGGAGCTTGGGATAGTATTTGCGGATTATCATATTCTTTAAATGCAAACCCAAGTGTAGGCATAGGAACCTGGACACAACAATCAGGAACAGGCTCATCATTTTTTTCAAATATTAACTTACCAAATTCAACTGTTTCGGTAGATACATATGGTGCATATACATTTATGTGGACAGAAGACAATAGTGGAGTTTGTATTGATAGTAGTCTTGTTACAATAAGTTTTGACCTTGTTCCTACACCATTATTTAATCCTATTGATACTACAGCTTGTCCTCCTCTTATTGTTCCTTTTGTAAATAATACAATTGGTGGAGCCACATATTATTGGGATTTTGGCGATGGAAATACTTCAACAAATATAAATCCTACACATATATATTATAATGCTACAAGTTTTGATATTACTTATACCGTAAATTTAATTGCTACATCAATTTATGGTTGCATCGATTCTATTGAACACAATGTAACAATTCATCCAATCCCAAATTCTGATTTTATTTCTGATGCAATACCGGCATGTAGCCCAAATACTGTTAATTTTTCAAATACATCAACGGGTTCTGTAATGCATATATGGGATTATGGAGATGGTTCAGCATTAGACACAACAAATAATCCTACACATACTTTTATTAATACTACAGTTCTAATTCAGTATTATGAAGTTAATTTATTAGCAGTTTCTAATTTTGGATGTATAGATACATCATCTCAATATGTTACTGTTTATCCAAATTCTCATAATGATTTTGCCATTGACCCTGATACAGCCTGTAGTCCCGCATTAGTGCAATTTCTTGCTGAACCGGGCGGTTCAACATATTTCTGGGATTTTGGTGATGGTACATCTCAAACGGGGACAAATGTTATGTCTCATGCTTATTCAAATACTGGAAATCAAGATACAACATATATTGTTACTTTAATTACTATATCAGCATTTGGTTGTGTTGATACTTCAATTAAGCAGGTTGTGATATATCCAACACCTAATGCAGATTTTATTGTTAATTCAACAATAGAATGTTCTCCATTTAATGCAATATTTACTAATCAATCAAACGGTGGCGATACATATACCTGGACTTTTGGAGATGGAGCAAATTCAAATTCTGCTGATACTTTAGTTTATCATACTTATAATAACTCTGGAGCAATACCACAAACTTATTATGTTACATTAGTTGTTGAAAATTATTATGGATGTAAAGATTCAACCATGAGTTCTATAATGGTTTATCCTGATATCACTGCTGGCTTTACAATGGATTCTTCAGGCTGTACACCACATAATATTAATTTTAGTAATATTTCAAATGGAGCATCAAGCTTTTTATGGGATTTTGGTGATGGGATGATTTCATCAGACATGTCTCCTACACATACATACACTGTTACAGATACTGTTCAAGAATTTTTCAATGTTCAATTAATTGTAAGTTCAGTTTATGGCTGTCAGGATACAATGCAAGGAACAGTTATCGTTTATCCTTCACCAACTGCTGATTTCAGTTTTGCAAGTTCTTCAGGTTGTACTTCTTTTAATGCAACAATTAATAATAATTCATCGGGGGCATTATTATATTACTGGGATTTTGGAGATGGCAATACAGGTAATTCTCCAAACTCTTCTTTTAATCATATTTTTATAAATTCTGTTAGTAATCCAATTAATCTGACAGTAAATTTAGTTGTAGAAAATAGTTTTGGTTGTATGGATTCAACATCAAATATTATTACTGTTTATCCTGAAGTAATTGCAAATTACACATCCGATACTGCAGGATGTTCTCCCTTATCAATAGAATTCTTTAATCAGACTTTTGGCGCATCAGATTATGTTTGGAATTTTGGAGATGGAAATACTTCAATAAATACAGACCCTATTCATATTTTTGAAAATACCAGTATAGTTGATTTAATATACAATATTACTCTAACTGCAACTTCAATATATGGATGTGTTGATTATGCAACAAGCCAAATAACAATTTATCCATCACCGGATGCATCCTTTGTTGTCACTCCACAAAGTCAGGCATTTATACCGCCAACAACTTTTGTTTCTATTGCTAATACAACATCGGGGAACTGGAATTATATATGGACTTTTGGCGATGGAGATTCTTCGTTTGTTCAAAATCCGGTAAACCATGGATATAATAATTACGGAAGTTATAATATTACATTATTTGTATATAGTGCTCATTGTTTTGACACAACAATACAAACTATTGAGTTAATAACTCCACCACCTATTGCTCAATTCAGTGGAAGTGCACAAGGATGTGCTCCGCTTGAAGTAGATTTCTCAAATAATAGTTTATATGCAGAGTCATATATATGGGATTTTGGTGATGGATCAAGTTCAATCCTTGAAAATCCCAGCCATATATATGCAAATCCCGGTCTATATACTGTAACTTTAAAGGTTGCAAATTCTAATGGCTCTGACCAATATGTGGGAGATTCTCAAATTGAAGTTTATCAGAACCCAACAGCATTTTTTACTGTTTCTCCATCAGTAGTGTATTTGCCCGATGATTTAATTAAGTGTACAAATTTATCAAGTTTTGGAGATTTGTATTTTTGGGACTTTGGTGATGGAGGCACTTCTGTTTTAGAAAATCCATCTTATTATTATAACGAGGAAGGTACTTATGATATTACTTTAAAAGTTGAAACAAATAAAGGCTGCATAGATTCATATACTATGTTAAGAGCCGTTGTTGCGGAGTCAACCGGTAACATTGAGTTCCCAAATGCATTTTCACCAAGTCAGTCAGGGCCAAATGGGGGTAAATATTTGCATGGTGCTTTTGATAATAATATTTTTCATCCACTACATTCTGGCGTGATGGAATATAAACTCAGCATATATAATAGGTGGGGAGAATTAGTATTTGAAAGTGATGACCCAAATATTGGTTGGGATGGATATTATCGAAATACTTTATGTAAACAAGATGTTTATGTTTGGAAAGTACAAGGAAAATTTTCAAATGCTCAAACATTTATGCAAGCAGGTGATGTTACATTGCTAAGATAAATACAAAATTAATGATTAAAGAAAATATTTTATGAGAAAAGTTTTTTACATATTTATTTTACTATTTATTAGCAACTTGTTATTAGCTCAATCTACAGATTTTAATAAACTTATCAAGCAAAAACTAATTGAAGCTGACGAATATTATATCTATGAAAATTATCATATAGCACTTCCAATATACAAAGAATTATATGAACTTGACAGTACTAATATTGAAGTAAATTTCAAACTGGGAGTTTGCAGTTTTTTTGTTCAAAGAAACAAATTGAACTTAATTAATTATTTTGAAAAAGCTAAAAATGAGTATGTAGATTCATATTTTTATTTGGGAAGAATTTTTCATTTAAAAATGTGTTTTGATAAAGCAATTGATAATTATCTTTTTTATAAGAACTCTAGTTTGATGAAAAAATATTCAAATAAAGAAATTGATTATTACACTGAATTGTCATTGTTCGCAAAGCAAATGATTAAACATCCCGTTACTACAAAGTTTAAAGATATTGGTAACATTATTAATACTCCTGCATCCGAGTATGTGCCACTTATTACATCAAAAGAATCAATAATGATGTTTACTTCAAGGAGAAAGGGAAGTACAGGTGGAAAATTAGATCCAAATAATGAATTTTTTGAAGATATTTATATAACAAAATATGAAAATGATAATTGGAGCAAGCCTGAAAATATTGGTTTCCCCGTGAACAGTAATACACATGATGCATGTGTATCTTTATCTTTTGATGGCAAAAAGATGTTACTATACAGAACAAATACGGCATTGACAGGAGGTGATATTTATGAAACATTTTTTATAAATAATCAATGGACTATTCCAAAAAAGCTTGATACCGAAATTAATTCAAGTAATGGCTTAGAAACAAGTGCGGCTTATACTCCTGATGCAAATACAATTTATTTTTCCAGTAACAGACCGGGAGGACATGGTGGAAAAGATATATATAGAATTACAAGAATGCCTGACAGTACATGGAGCAAAGCTCAAAATCTAGGATCTATTGTAAATACTCCTTATGATGACGATGCGCCTTTTATTCATCCAGATGGTAAAACTATGTATTTTAGCTCAAAAGGACATCAATGTATAGGAGCTTATGACATTTTTAAATCTGAAAAATCTGCACATGGATGGTCTGCACCAATCAATATTGGATATCCATTAAATACAGTTTATGATGATATATATTTTGTTGTATCTGAAGATAAAACACATGGCTATTTTTCTTCAAACAGAAACAATGGAAATATGGATATATTTATAGCTGAGTTATTTGATAAAAAATCAAATTATGTGATTTTTAAAGGAACAATAACAACAAATGATCCTAAATACATGAAATTACCGGCAGTAATTACAGTATTAGATTATCAAACAAAAGAACTTCAGGGGATATATAATACAAACAAAAAAACAGGAAAATACACAATGGTATTATATCCGGGTAAAAGATACAAAATATTCGTGGAATCAGAAGGCTATGCTAGTTTTGTTGATGAAATTGACATGAGAGAAAAATTAAGAATGAAAGATTTATTTAAAAATATTAGCTTGAGGAAATATAAAATTATTGAACCGGAAAAAAATGATACTATAAATGAGTAAAATTAAATTACACATATTATTTTTATTAATAACTTTTATAATAAGTATAAAATCTTATTCTCAAGATGCTCATTTCACACAATTTTATGCTACTCCATTATATACTTGTCCGGCATTTGCCGGTTCTGCAATTGGCACAAGAGCAATCTTAAACTTTAGGGATCAGTGGCCTGCAATTCCAGGAGCTTTTGTAACAACAGCTTTTTCAATAGATCATTATTTACACAATATGAATAGTGGTATTGGGTTATTATTTTTTAGAGATAGAGCAGGTAGTGGCAGATTAGGAACAACTATTGTAAGTTTGCAATATACTTATGATATAAGAGTGAGTAGAATGATTCATGTTCGACCAGCCATTCAATTCTCTTATGGTCAAAGAAGTATTGATTTTTTCAAATTAAGATTTAATGACCAATTATATTATGAAATGGGTGCTTCAACTGAAGTTCCTACTTTTGAAAGTATTTCATACCCAGATTTAGGTATTGGGTTTCTTGCTTATTCAGAAATTTATTGGGGCGGCTTTTCTTATGATCACCTTACTGAACCAAATCATTCTTTAGTGGGTGGATATATAGTTTTGCAGAAAAAGTTTACAATGTTTGGGGGATATAAACATTTGTTGAGTGGAAGAATTGGAACAGATAATGAGGAAAGCCTTACTGCAAATTTTTTATTTAGGTCGCAAAGTAAATATGACCAATTTGATTTAGGAGCATATTGGAATAGAAAACCACTAATAATTGGTGTTTGGTACAGAGGAATACCTTTGTTTAAAGCATATAAAAGAGGATATCAAAACAATGATTCCTTTGCAGTGCTTGTTGGTTATCAATTAGATGATGTTAAATTAGGATTAAGTTATGACTTTACTATATCAAGATTAGCATTGAATACAGGAGGAGCTATTGAAATATCAATTATTTATGAGTTTAATAAAACTTTAAAACGAAAACGAAAATCAATAATAATTCCATGTCCTAAATTTTAATTTTCTTTTTTCTTTTTATACCTTACCCATGTGGAAGTTCTGCCAATAAGAGAAATTCCTATATAACCTCTTAAATCCATTATATCTTTAGTTCTAAGTTTAAGTGTACCGGAATATGTTTTACCCTTTTTTGGGTCATAAACTTTGCCATTTTCCCATTCCCCATCATCAAATTCAAAACTATACATAAATATCAAACCTTTAATTTTTCTTTTTTGTAATTTTTCATTTGGATTTTTATTATCTGTTTTTACTTTTCCGTTTTCATCATTTGGTTCTTTAAGCCAAATCAATTTTCCATAATATTTATTTTCCTTTTTAAATATTTGAACAACACTTTCCCCTTCTTCGGTTATCCATTTTCCTAAAATATCATCCGTTTTGAAATCTTGTGCATCAAGTTTTGAAAAAGAAAAAACTAATAGCGTTATTAATATTGAGTATACAAAAGTTTTCATTATTGTAATTTTAAAATAATTAGAACAAATCTATATAAATTATATTTTACAAAAATATAAAAATTTGCATAAAAAAAACCGCTTGAAAAATCAAGCGGTTTTTTTTTAAAAATAAATTTATTCAGGATGTATTGCCTCAACAGGACAAACATCAGCACAAGCTCCACAGTCAGTACAAGTTTCAGGGTCAATTTTATAAATATCACCTTCAGAAATTGCCTCAACAGGACATTCGTCTATGCATGTACCACAAGCTGTACAATCATCATTAATTTTGTATGCCATAACAAATAATTTAGTTTAAAAAACATTCAATTAATTTCGTCATAAAGGTAGTTAAGATTTGAAAAATGCAAAGAAAAAAGAAAAAAAATAAGCGAATTTAATAAAACACAGTTATTTAAGTTGTTATATTAAATTATTGATTAATTACCCATATCAGATATGAATTTTATACGCAACATTCGTATTTCTTCTTCTGTATATTCTGTATCATCGTCAAATTCTTCAAGAACTTCGTTTAAAGAATCAGTTTCAGATTCTTTAAAATATGCAGTAATTTCTTCTTGATGTTCTTCATCAATAGTTTCATTAATAAAATAATTTATGTCAATTTTCGTTCCCGAATAAACAATAGATTCAAGCTCTTCTAGCAACTCAGGCATACTCATTCCCTTAGCTCTAGCAATTTCATCTAATGGGATTTTTCGGTCAACGCTTTTTATTATGAATACTTTATTCCCCGATTTATTAACTATTGATTTTACAATCATATCTTGAGGTCGTTCAATCTCATTTTCTTCAACATAATTTTTAATAAGATCAATAAATCTCGAACCATATCTTATAGCTTTTCCCGCACCTACTCCTATAATATGTTTAAGTTCATCTATTGTTATTGGATATTGTATAGACATATCTTCTAATGATGGATCTTGAAAAATAACAAATGGTGGTAAATTTAGTTTTTTTGCAATTTCTTTTCTTAAATCTTTTAACATTGAAAATAATGTAGGGTCAAATGCACTTGTTCCGCTGTTATCCTCATTAAGATTCTCATAATCATGATCTTCTGTCAACATTAATGAAGCAGGTTTTTTAAGATATTGATGACCTTTTTCAGAAAGTTTTAATGTACCATAATTTTCAATATCTTTTAGTATTAATTTTGCTATAAGTGCTTGCCTTAAAACTGCGTTCCAGAATTTTTTATCTTTTTCTTTCCCTTCTCCAAAAATATCCAGTATATGATGTTTATATGATTTTACGTTAGATGTTGCGTTGCCTGCAATAATATTTGCAACATGTTCTGCTTTAAATTTTTCTTGAACGGCAAGAATTGTTTTTAATGAAAGTGATATATATGTTTTTCCTTCAAATTTCTTTTTTGGATTTAAGCAGTTATCACAATTATCGCAAGATTCCTTAAGAATTTCTCCAAAATAGTTTAATAATTGTTTAACTCGACAAACTGAAGATTCTGCATAAGAAACTGTTTCAAGTAATAGTTGTTTTCCTATTTCTTGTTCAGCAACAGGTTTTCCTTGCATGAATTTTTCAAGTTTTTGAATATCATTATAACTGTAAAAAGTAATGCATTTCCCTTCTCCCCCATCTCTTCCGGCACGTCCCGTTTCCTGATAATAACCTTCTAAACTTTTCGGAATATCATAATGGATAACAAATCTAACATCAGGTTTATCTATTCCCATCCCAAAAGCAATTGTAGCGACAATTACATCAATATCTTCCAAAAGAAACATATCTTGATTTCTTGTTCTGGTTGCAGAATCCATTCCTGCATGATATGGCAATGCTTTTATGTCATTAACAACAAGTACTTCTGCTAGTTCTTCAACTTTTTTTCTACTTAAACAATAAATAATTCCTGATTTCCCGTTGTTATTTTTTATAAATTTAATTATTTCTTTAGTAGCATTTATTTTAGGTCTAACTTCATAATAAAGATTTGGTCGGCGAAATGATGATTTAAATATTTTTGCATCAAGCATTCCTAGATTTTTTTGTATATCATCTTGTACTTTTGGTGTGGCTGTAGCCGTTAAAGCCATTAAAGGAGCAACACATATTTCATTAATAATGGGACGTATTTTGCGGTATTCAGGTCTGAAATCATGACCCCATTCTGATATACAATGTGCTTCATCAACTGCATAAAAAGAAATATTGCATTTTTTTAAAAAGAGAATGTTTTCTTCTTTTGTTAATGATTCAGGAGCAACATACAATAATTTAGTTTTACCGGCAAGCACATCTTCTTTAACATTTATTATTTCTGCTTTTGATAAAGAAGAATTTAAAAAATGAGCAATTCCATCTTCAGCACTAAAACTTCTCATTGCATCAACTTGATTTTTCATTAAAGCAATTAGGGGAGAGATAATGATTGCAGTGCCTTCTTCTAAGATTGCAGGCAATTGGTAACATAAAGATTTTCCTCCACCTGTAGGCATTAATACAAACGAATTATTGCCAGCAAGTACATTTTTGATAATTTCTTCTTGTGCTCCTTTAAAACTATTAAACCCAAAAAACTTTTTTAAATGATCAATTAATATAATTTCTTCCGCCATATCGAACAATTAGCTTAATATAAAAGCTGTAATTTTTTTTATTTAAATACTAAATATCTTATTTCAAAGTTAATACTTTTTAATTAAATATTAATATTGTTTTAAAAATACATTAGTTTTTTTTCAACATTAAAAATAATGAAAAAATAGAAATTAAACTATTGTTAATAACAATAATACCTTATACATATATTATTTTCTAAATATTTGGGGAAATAATATATTATTTTAATGATGAAATAGTATAACTTATTT
>Ga0208648_1001100_pt1 | contig 23673 bp, 17 predicted proteins | sample AntAceMetag02UKL_FD_184772 | JGI IMG/M metagenome (GOLD analysis project Ga0208648, IMG submission 184772) | Saline lake microbial communities from Ace Lake, Antarctica - Antarctic Ace Lake Metagenome 02UKL (SPAdes) (version 2) | ecosystem: Environmental > Aquatic > Non-marine Saline and...
CAATCCCGAAAAAAACTCAGAAAGCACAAATATTAACCTCAAACAAGCAGTATAAAAAAATGCATATTCAGGTGACAACTACCTTGACACCCACCGGCATTATATTCATGTGTTACCCGTAATTTTGAGGCCCGCCGATCCGTTAGAGAAACAGTAAAAAGTTTACCAGAACTCTACTGTTGCAAACAACCTTAAAATTCTGTATATTGCCCTATTCAAAAACAGGTCTGTGCAAATTTTTTAAACCCTAAATAAGGGAGACTACACGGAATTCGATAGTCAATGCAGATATGCATCATTACAAACAGGAACCACGACCATAGAAAGATGATATCATGGATCAGCAAATTATTATTTTAGGAGGAGGCTTCTCGGGCTTAAGCCTGGCCTTGAAATTGAGCAACCTGGGAATTAGGGTCTGCTTGCTTGAATCTGACAATACCATTGGAGGACTGGCAGGGACTCTCAGGGTCGACGGATATTGCATGGATATCGGACCCCATTCTTTTTTCACCGAGGATAAGGAAATCCTCCATAAGGTTCTCAGCCTTTTCAACAACAGACTGCCCTCCAAGCCTCGAGAAGTCAAGTTCTACTATCAGGGCAAATACCTGGATTATCCCCTTACTGCATATAATGTTCTTGTTCAGATGGGTATCTGGTCCGGCATTCGAACAGCCCTGAGTTTCTTGAAAAGCAAGCTGTTTTATAAAAGCCAACCATTGACAGAAATGCAGGACGAAACAGTGGAGGAGTGGGCCATTGCAAGCTTTGGGGAACACCTGTACCGTACCTTTTTCAAGCCTTACACGGAACAGTTCTGGAAACTGCCATGTTCGGAGCTGTCGTCTCGTTCAATCCCTACACATACGCGCATGAGTTTTTTCAATACCTTACGGCTTCTGATGTATAAACGGATTCGCAGTGAAGATGCTTCATTAATTGAGCGGGAGATGCTCCCCACCTATTACCCTGATTCCGGGTTCGCGGAGATTGCCGAGCGGATAGCCGAAAAAGCCCGAGAAACAGGCGCACAGATCAACCTGAATTGCCAGGCCGTTTGCGTAGAGAAGTTGCCAGGGGGTCAAATGCGAGTTCATTACGAGAGTGCCGGAAAACAATCGAAAGTTGAAGGATCCCATGTGGTTTCCACCATCCCACTAAATCACTTTGTGAAGATGCTGAAACCGTCTCCACCACCGGCCATACTATCGGCTGCGGATAAATTGACCTACAGAGCCTTGACAACTTTAGGAATGGTAACGGAAAAACAGAGCATATTGAACTGTGGTTATATCTACGTCCTTGATCGCCCCTACAACCGCATAACGGAAATGAATCAGTTCAGCCCCTGTACAAGCCCTTCGGGCGACAACATTGTCATGGTCGAAATCCCTTGCCTTAAGAATAGCCCGGCCTGGACTGCCTCGAAAGAAGAGCTATTTAATATGTGTATAGGGCATCTGGCTGAAGACGGGGTTTTGGGCCCAGGAGATGTCAAGCGTCTCTTGCTGGTTCGGGTGCCGAATGCCTATCCTATTTACCGTAAAAATTATGCCCCTGACCTAAAAAGGGTGCTCGACTACATAAACGAACAAGACGGTATTTTTACATTAGGGCGAACCGGTGAATTCATATATATGGACGTGGACAAATGCATGAGAAGGGCCTTTGATTTTGCTGATCGCGTATTAATCCCTGTGTTATCTTGAAATCCACCTTGATCTATTAAATGGTAATGACTCTAAACCATTGCCCACCTTATTGTCCTGAAATCCCTTTCAAGCTTTACTTCAGGACGGATCAACAGGAAACAATATCAGCATGCAGTTTTGCCATTCAATATTTTTCATCTGCGCGTTTTTGGTAGTATCAACACTATTGAAACAAAAGGCTAACTTGAAAAGAAAGATTCATTAGTTGGAGATAACACTGGCGTGCGTTCTGCTCACCTGAAAATTACAATATCCATTTTTTTGATTGTGGCAACCATTTTGCCGTACTGGCAGACGACCAGCCATGATTTTATAACCCTTGATGATGTCACTTATGTTACTGACAACCCTCACGTCCGGGCAGGTCTTACCCTGGAAGGAATGTCCTGGGCGTTCACAACATTTCATGCTGCCAACTGGCATCCGTTGACATGGCTATCCCATATGCTGGACTGCCAGCTTTTTGGACTAAGCCCGGGCATGCATCATATAACCAGTCTTTTTTTTCATATTGCAAACGCCCTTCTTTTATTTCTGGTTCTCGGAAAAGCTACCGGATCACTGTGGCGCAGTGCATTTGTCGCCGGGATGTTTGCCTTGCATCCCCTCCACGTTGAGTCGGTTGCGTGGGTAGCGGAAAGGAAAGACGTGCTCAGCACTTTTTTTTGGATGCTGACAATATGGGCCTATGTCCGGTATACCGCACGACCAGGCTTTACCCGTTATCTTCTAATTATCCTGTTTTTCTTTTTGGCCCTCATGGCCAAACCCATGGTCGTAACCTTACCTTTCGTTTTACTGCTAATGGACTACTGGCCGCTCGGCCGCGTTCAGACAAAACACTCATTCACTGCGTTATCATTCAGTTTCCGAAAATCGTCCCCTCTTTTCCTGGTCCTGGAAAAATCTCCGCTATTCATAATGGCAGGACTTTCGTGTATCGTAACCTTTGTTTCTCAAAATCAAGGAACAAATGTTAGCTCGCTGGATAAGCTGCCAATTGGTCCTCGCATAGCTAATGCCCTTGTTTCCTACATAAGTTATATAAAAAACATGATTTGGCCAAAGGATCTTGCGGTCTTATACCCCCACCCTGTCACAGTACCAGCATGGGAGATGCTTGGGGCCGGCCTGCTGCTAATGTCTCTTTCGATTCTATTCCTCAGGGCCACCCGAAGCCGCCCCTACCTTACGGTAGGGTGGTTATGGTATCTTGGGACCCTTGTGCCCGTAATCGGACTGGTTCAAGTGGGAGTCCAGGCTATGGCTGACCGGTATACATACATTCCTATAATCGGCCTTTTCATTATGGTTGCTTGGGCCATTCCAGATGTATTGCAGAAATGGCGCTATCGCCGAGCTGCACTCTGGATGTCGGGGACCCTTTTGCTCTCAGCCTTACTTGCATGTACATGGCTACAGGTCCGGCACTGGAAAGACAGTATTAGTCTCTTTACCCACACTGTCAAAGTAACAGAAAATAACTATAGGGCAATGCGCGATTTGGGAATAGCACTGGACCATGCTGGGAGGCACAATAGCGCAATTGAAGCATTTTCAAAATCGCTGCTTTTTAGCCCTAACAATCCTAAGACACATCGCAATCTTGGCGTAACGTTGGCAAATCTGGGAAGACTCGATGATGCGGCGAGGCATTATTACATCGCCATTGATATAGACCCCCACTATGCTGAAGCACACATTGACCTGGCAAAAGTGCTGACACTTGCGGGGAATATCGATAATGCTATTTCTGAGTTCTCAAAAGCGCTGGAAATACAATCTGATAATGCAGGGGCCCACTATAATTTGGGGGTCCTTCTGGCTCGAAAAGGGAGGTTTTCCGAAGCTCTCAACCATTATTCCGAGGTGTTACGCATCAAACCAGACGATCTTAAAGCGAACAACAACCTAAGCGTTGTCTTGCTAAATCTTGGAAGGTTTGATGAAGCTGTCAAACGTCTATCTTCTGCTGTACGAGTAAACCCAAACGATGCAGGCTTACACTATAACCTTGGAGTTGTTCTTGCCCATCTCGATAAACTTGAAGACGCCATCAGAGAATTTAGAGAGGCGCTGCGCATCAGGCCGGATTATCAAAAGGCCCGTCGTCAGCTTGACCTTGCTCTGAAGCGAAATGATAATTTGAGCCGCACATCTCACAAATAATGATATTTACGATACTCATTCACATCGTAACAGTCTATTATCAAAACCCTAAATGATTCAAACTCGCTGTCGGAAATTTATGCCAAAAAAAGGCCGCGAATACGATGTCAAATTTCACTTCACAACAAATGCTGCCTTTATTCCTCCTGCTTTTCACCTTTGCTCTCCTGCTAAGACTGATTTATTTTAGATAAGACCTATCAGAAACGTCTGGGGATCTCTATCTTTGAAAGTCAACGCCTTATTGTTTTTGATCTAAAGCAATGACAAGCACTGTAAGCTTTTAACACATATGGTTAGTAACAAGCGCCTGCGGCCAACAAACTGCCTGAGAATTATCATACATCTATGCACCTCTGCACCGTCAGTTCCTTAAAGCAATTCATACAAATAATGGCCTCTTGGATCCATGGCAATCAACTTTATTTCTTTCGTTATCTTCACCGGAGAAAATGTCAAAACATGCTCTATCTGAAACATTTTTATCGTCTTTACAGCATTTTGTGAAGGAAAACTGTTAATGATTTGTTTGACTTCGTATAAATATTTAGGGGCATAGCTTGTTGGTCCATTAAACATAGGATGACCATGAATCGTGGCCGCATAATACCTTTGCTTGTCCATTTCTAATGGCAGCGGAAGTTCTGCAATAGGGTATTTGTTATGTTCTCGCTCAAGATATTTATAAACTTTAGAAGATAGAATTGTGGATTCAGGATTTCTAAAATTAAACTTGTGTGGAATAGCATAACTAAATGATATTAAAACCAAAAGTATAAGCACGGCCTTTCTCAGGGAGCCTCTTTTAATACCGGTTGTATCTTCTTCCATCTGAAAAGCCCCTATTACGGCAAAAAAACTAAACCCGAAGATTGTCATTAATAAATATCTTGATATTGACCTGAAAACAGATAAAAAAGGTATAATAGGTTCTAAGATATCATAAGGAGTAAATCCAATTTTTAACAGGCCGGGTATTTCAATCATTGGTCCAAAAGATATACATATGGAAACAATAAAAGCGTAAAAAAACGTTTTTGCATAAATATTATCAAGGGGGGCTTCAAATGACTTCACTTTATGACTTCGACATATGACATAAAGAGCTATGAAAGTAAAAAGCAGATACAACATGCCCAACATCGGCCTTATTGACAACACAAAACATCCGCCAAGAAGCGAAAACGCTACGACCATCTTTACATACCAAATAATTTGTCTTCCCAAAAAGGAGTAAATAAAAAGAAAATAAGTAAAAAATCCCATGAAATAACCTGGCGCGAGTCCGTTTGCGTAATTGTTTAAGAACCCCCAAAATCTGTGGTTCATGTTTGTTACGAAAAATATTGGCCACTTTGCTCGGGTAATACTATGAGCAGCGTCCTGAGAAGCCATCATCAGAAGTTTTTTTCCTTCATAATATTCGTGTATATAAACAAAAACTGGAAAGAGGATTAATATTACAAGTGGGAGATAATAGTAATTGGAAGGTATCCTTAAAAATGTTCTTATCTTCTTAAAGTTAACAAGCAGAAAGATCGCACTCATAATGGCTGCAATGTGTGCATTTTGAATGCCAGTGAAGAAGATGCATTGGAAAAGTATGGGAAACAAAATCGAATACTTTAAAATCAATCCTTTATCTAAAATCTTTTCTAATAATACTAAGAGCAGCAAAATTAAATAGAGATGGTTAGCTTGGCACCAGTCACTCATGGTCAATGACATGGGAAGGGAAAACGCAAAGATTGAAGCCCCCAGGATCGAAGGAATAAACGTTATTTTGATTCTCCTCAAAAACCAATAAAATACCAAAAAATTCATGATCGTGAAATAGATCTGTAACAGGTAAAAAGCAAGATAGCTTTTTTTTGTAATGTAAAAAAATATGGACCATATGATACCATTTGCTATTGTGACATCATCGGTAAAAAGAGAATACTTGTACGGATAATAGACACTAAGTTTTGGGTATTCCCATCTTTGACTAAATATACAGGTTTTAAGGTTATGATATGTGTCATGCAACATACTTACGACAACAGGTGCGTCAGAATAATCACGATCATTCCACCCAAAAAGATAATCAGAATTAATAATTCTGGTTGAGAAAGACAGGAAGGTAAGGAAAACTGCTAAAAATATAACGATATATACTTTGGGAACAGAACGAACATGCCTAATAAAATAGACTGTAATCTCATCAAACTTGTTTTTAATTAACATGGGGACACTGAACCCTAACGTTGCAAAAGTCGAGGATGACACAGATTTGCGGCGTCAAGGGTGAAGCTGTAGTACTTTACCGCGAACCCTTGACAACAAAGGAGATGTGGTATCTTCGGCTTTCCCATCGGGTAAATAACACGGCCGTTTTTCGCTGTTCTGAGGATTTCACCTGGAGTGCATTCTAACATTAGACACTAAAACTCATAATAACCTATAATACCAGTCTTTAAGCCCAGTTGGCCGTGTTATTTATGCAACTAAAGAGTGAAGTTAACGAGAACACATTCAACTCTTTTTAAAAGGCAATCAATCATAACCGCTCTCCTTTAGGGAGTTGTAATAATCGACTGCCATATTTTTATGGAAAATGGGCTTTTAAAGGCGGGGAAACAGGGCAGGTCAGACGACCCATCAAATCGCATCCCAAATACAGCATGCATATTGTTATAAAGTGCATGACAAACCGAACCTACGGAGACATAACAACTCGAAATCCCAGGGAGGTAAACCTTCCATCAGGGCTGTACCCGCCTCTGTGGGCCGAAAGGCAGAAGCGGGCTTGGCTATGGATGCTCCCGCCTCGAAAAACTTTTTCCGAGCCTGACGATGGCCCCGTAGGGTCAGTAACTGCGTGCGAGGGATATTTGCCGTACCAGTCCTGACACCATTCCCACAAATTACCGAGTACGTCGTAGAGACCCCAGGCGTTGGGTATTTTTCCCCCCACTTCATGACTATGCTTTTTGGAATTATGCCAATACCAGGCGTATTTTCCAAGCCTCGTCTGGTCGTTACCAAAGTAAAATCTCCCGGTACTGCCCGCCCGGCACGCATACTCCCACTCTGCTTCTGTAGGCAGCCTGTATCCTTTTTCTTCCTTACGGTTCAGCCATTGAATAAATGCATTGGTATCGTTCCAGGAAATGCAGGTCACCGGGGATTTTTCAGTCTGTTCAAATCCGGGATTATCCCAGTAAAACCCTTTCTTCATTTCGAATTTGTTACCTGCAAGAATCGTTGCACCCTCTTCCGTCTCCGCCTCAGTCTTGTAGTGTGCATCCTCAATAAAGGATTGCCACTGACCAACCGTAACTTCCGTGGTCTGCACATAAAAAGGGATAGTGATGGTAACCCTGTGCTGAGGAAGATCGTCTTCGTACCATTCCTTTTTGCCACCATATTGTTTCTCTACTTCTGCTGGGCTTAATCCGCCTCCCATCATGAAACTTCCAGCCGGAATTTTTATAAACTTCATTCCAAGAAAGTTGGTAAAGGATTCTTGCTTAAAATTAGTGGCAATTTCCGGTTTTAATTCCGTCTCCAAACTGGAAACCTCCATCTTCTTTGAAGGAGCGGTTTTCGATTTGCCATTATCAGTGGAAAAATATAAAAAAAGCAAGCCTGATAAACCCAGCGCTATTAAAGCAATAACTGCAAAGTTTTTCATAAAATACTCCTGAAAATAGAAAAGTTGGCATAAAAAAAACAAATCATACGTGAATCCGTTACTGCCTGAGCCATATGTTTAGATTTAAATCCTGCACCAATCCGAAGCCAGATTGGCAGAAGGCGTTGAAAACATTCCGCCAAGTTTGAAATTTCATGTTAAATTTGACAAACTCGTAAAAAGTCAAAAGTGACCTCTTTTCGTCATTCCCGCGAACGCGGGAATCCAGGGAATTCAATTACTTCTGGACTCCCGCGTTCGCGGGAGTGACGGCCTTGGAGACTTTTTACAGGACCATCAAATTTAAGCATATACAAAAACCCGGTTTTTAACAATAACAGAGTTCGAAGTTGCATGCTACCCCAAGAAACTTTTTTTCTTGGACTTTGGAGAAGATCCAGACCTCCGCCTGTCGCAAAAGAAGTCTTTCATTTCTTCATAGCCCACAAAATAAATTAACTGCCTCACATACATATTCGACGGCTCCTTTTGAGATATGGGGGCTAATGGGGAAGCTCAGGATCTGATCTGAGATGGTGTTCGAAATAGGGAAATTGTCCCTCAGATGATTCATCTCTCCATAAGCGGCTTGACTGTACAGCGGGACTGGATAATGAATCAGGGTCCCAATCCCTCTTTTTTCGAGATAGGCGCGCAGCTTATCGCGACGGGTTGACCTCATTGTGAACAGATGCCATACATGTGTATTTCCTTCTCCAATTTGGGGAAGAACGAGTTCTTCATTCCGGGCCTCAAGTCTGTCAAGGTAGAGGCCGGCCACTTCAGACCGTCTTCGGTTCCATTCGTCCAAATGTCTCAGTTTAACACGAAGGATGGCCGACTGAAGTTCATCGAGACGGCTGTTCATCCCCTTGATGGCATTGTAGTATTTCTTCTCCGATCCATAATTCCTGGCCATCCGGACAAATTCGACCACATCCCGCTCATCTGTCAGGACAGCACCCCCATCCCCAAAGGCCCCGAGATTCTTCCCGGGGTAAAAACTGAATCCTGCCCCGTTACCCAACGCCCCGGCCTTAACACCAAAATGCATGGCACCATGTGCCTGAGCCGCATCCTCAAAAAGTTGAAGATCGTATTTCTGGCAGATCTCCTGGATATGAGTCATGTCGGCTGTCTGGCCATAAAGGTGAACAGCCATGACAGCCCTGGTCTTTGATGTAATCACGGCTTCTATTTGAAATGGATCAATATTGCAGGTTCTCGGATCAGGTTCCACCAGTACCGGAGTCGCCCCCACTCTCGAAACAGCCAGGGCAGTTGCAATATATGTGTTGGCCGGCACAACAACTTCATCCCCTGTACCGATCCTGTGGGCCTTGAGAAGCAGCTCCAAAGCATCCATGCCGCTCCCGACACCCACGCAATACTTGCACCCGCAATATGCCGCGAATTCCTCTTCAAAACACCTGACATTCTCACCCAGGATATACCATCCTCCCTTGAGAACACCGTCCACAGCAGTGTCAATCTCCTCTTTGAGTTCCAAATAGGTATTTTTGAGATCTAAAAAAGGAACTTTCATATGCTGTCACCTGTGTATTTGAAGTGTGTTTTTTAAATCAAAACAGATTTTGTCAACACTATCCCTAAACAGAATATATCCTGCCGATGTATGAAGTTTCAAAGCCTTTTCCCGGGACAGGTAGCGTTCAACATTACCTGAAACAGTACATTAGGCTCTTTTCTTCAGATAATAACGCACAGACCACCATGTACCTCCGGTAGAACCATATCCACCAGCTTGAGGCCATGCCTTTTTGCCAGGTTTGAGATGGATAGACCGGAAAAATAGTATATGTGTTCGTCATAAATCTGATCGAATGAGGTCTTCTCCACGATATCTAAAAGGAATTCTTCGGTGTCTGTATTCGAAATGAATCTATTGGAAATAGGCATTTACTCGAAAGACATGACGCGATTCAACCTGTGGTCACATACCTTACATAATTCCATCTATTCCTCTCAATACATTTTTTTAATTAATGCTCTCATCTCCGTGGACGTAAACAGCTTACACCGGCCTATCCCATTGTAATTGAAGGACGAAATCTTAGCGACAAGGGGCTTACCCCTATCCCGATTGTCAAATAGAATCCCTGTTATTCTTTTCTCTCAAAGATTCCGATCCAAGCCTTCGAACGAGGACTATATCCAATTGAATCATCACCCCAACGGTACTCAGAAAATCTCGGGGACACAATATCAACAATCCCGACAAGTTTATAGTATTTTCCTGTGTATTGCTGGAACCAGGAGAAGACCAGGGTTTCTGATTCTGGTCTTACACGCCATGAGCCAGGCACATTTACAAATACTATAAATTTTGGCCTTGATGCCTCAATCTCCCTGATAATTTCTCTCTGCATTTCCAAGGCATATCGATGAGATCCCATCAATTCATACATATTGATTTGATTTGAAGCAGCTCGCCTCTTTGAGTAAAAATAGATTTGGGGCTCAGAGCCAAGAACCGCAATCCGATCATTCTCTGCAGAATGCTCCCGTATATATTTTCCTATTTCCACTGACTCCGGAAAAGGATTGGCGCCATATGTTGCCCGGCTTGCCATAACTGGTTTGAGCTCAAAAAAAAAGGTTCGCTCTTTATATATTGAATAAAAAAAAGCGGCTCCAAGAAAAAAGACAAGTATCCCTGCCCCAATCATCTTCGAGAAAACACCTGACAAAACCCGCTTTATTGAACTGCTTCCCAACCCCATCAACAATGACAAACTGGGGAGGATGAGTACGAAATAATGTGGTCTAAAATGGAACCCCGGACAGATAGCGAAGAATGAGAACAAGAAAAAACCAGAAACAAAAAATATCTGAGGCCGCATCTTTTTGTCCCAAAACAGAGCTATTAAACCTATCCCTGCAAGGATCCACATCAGTACTTCCGACCTGGCCAAGCTGGCTACCCTGCTTTTGAAAATACCAAACCCCGTGGTTACACTAACCGATGATACGTATTCACGCGCATACGTAAATTTCCAGAACCAGAAATTACCAAAATCTCCTGCTACAACATGAATACCGCATAGCACACCAAATGGAATGAGTGCACCAACGGACAGAATCCCGCATTTCAATAGGCACTCCCGCCAATTTTTCGGTTTGTTTTCAAAACAGCTAAAACCCGTGTACAAAACTCCAAACAGGACAAATGCACCACCATGTTGTTTCATCATGAATGCGAACCCAAGTACAAGCCCGCTCAACAGAAAACGATACGTTTTACCTGAGGCAATGGCATTTTGAAGAACCAATAACCCCCAGAGCCCGAATAAAATCACAAAATGTTCACTTTGCGCAAAAACACCCTGAACCGATTGACTAAGGGATAGTATGCCAAAACTCGCTCCTGCCACAACACCGGTCATCAAATCACACACTCTTTTTCCAATAAATACAAGTAGAACAGCAGTCCCTATGTTCACCAGAAGCAGCCCAACATGAATTCCTGAAGATGTCTCACCAAAAAGAGCCATAATAAGCGCATATGCAAAGTAGGTTCCCGGCAGTCTGTCTTCCTGAAAAGGCGGAATGCCCTGTAATATCAGCTGTCCTGCATAAGCGTATTCCCCTTCATCGCGCTCAAGCGGAACATCCAGCAATCGGATTCTTATGACAATCACCAATAAGATCACAGCCAGAAGGATAAGCCACTCCCAACGAAATTGATATCTACGTTTTGATTTAGAAGAACGAGGCGATTCTTTTTGTTTCATTGTCTGTTTTGCTTTATCTGTTTATTATTTTTCCAATTAGAATTTTTATGGCTCAATCATGATCAAAACCCACTTTCGATTCACTGTGAATGCATTGCCTTACCCGCAAATTTACAATAAACTCCTGTATTAAAAAATGGATATAGTTTTCAAGATCATTTTCATAGAAACGTCCGTTGCTACAAACACCCATTTCCTGCAACGTTCAAAAGGCTATTTTGACTCTAAAATACTAATGTAAGCCAAGATGAAACCAATTGAAAGCACTGCCAAAAACCTTCCAAGTCAGGAATATTTCTGAAATTGAAATGGCCATGATAAACAGGGCGATAAAGACAAAGGCGCCGGTTTCTCCCCCAATTTTTTTAAAGAAGGTTTTTGTGCCGCTTAAAAAGATAAGAAAAAAAGGGATTATAACACAGGAGATGAGGCGCCCGGAAACAAAATAAGGGAATTTCTTTGAGGGATAAAAGCAATTTCCAAAATCGAAACGGGTGGAGATAAAAATAAGAAAAAGGACGGAAACCGCCACAACAAAAAAACTCATCAAGAGAATACTCCGATAATTCCCTTCATTTTTGCCAGGTTTTCTGAACAAAGAAAAAGCAGAAAAAAGAAAAAATACCCCCGTGGTAATAATGAAGAGAAGGTCTGCCCAAGGATATGCCAAATCCTGACCGTGCCAGATGAATTCTCCTCTCCAAAAAGTTTTAGTGAGTTCCGCAGAAAAATAACAAAATCCTTTAGGTGTGAAAATGGGGTGTTGGAATAATTCGCTAAGCGGCTTGGTAGTCCAACTCAGATACGAGACCATATCTGAAGTTCCCATGAAATCGCCAAGAACAAGATAATTTCGAAATAGCATGAGCGCGATTGGCGTAACAGAAAAAAAAATAAGAGCGAGAAGTTTTGGCAGAGACTCTGCGAGGTTTTTTTTGAAAAAAAGACGCCTTACTTTGAGAATTATGACAAGTATAAGAAGAGCCACCACTGAAATATTTGAATTTTTCAAAAGAAACGTCAAAGCAACCGCAAACCCGGCAAAGGCATGGTAAAAAATCGATCGTTCTCTAAGATAAATCTGAAGAAGCAGGAAAAAGGAAAGAGCAAAAAAAAGAGCGGAGAAGGTATCATTCGTAATTCCATAGAAAAGATCTTGCGGAAAGAAGGTTATCATCATTGGAAGTCCTATTCTTTGAAAGACATCTCCAGGAAATAATGACCTGGCTATCATCCAAGACAACCAGACCAGAAGCACAAATAGCGGAACGTTAATAAATCGCATCCAATAGAGAAAATTTCCGCCTTCCAATCCTAGAGTTTTTCCTCCTTTTGACCAGAGTCCTGCCAGGAAATAAGGAAGAGGGAATGCCCCCGCCTCGTGGTTTCTTTTTCCCATCCGTCTCTCAACTCGGACCGTGAACTGAGAAGATTTTTTTATAAAAGGATATTTCCACAGGGGTTGCGGGGCTCTATCCCTTGGATATTTATCAAGCGATGTGAAATACTCCGGTGTCTCATACAGAACGATCATCTCTGCGTTTTTTTTGCTGTAATGAGGGACCGCTTCCCGGGGCCATTCCCCCAAACTGTACCTATAAACAAGATCAAAATGGCACTGCTCATCAACATTGTTGAAAAAAGGGAAGGCTGCGTTGAACATGAAAATGCGAAAGGCAGCAAGAGCCATAAAGAGGCCAAGAAAAATCCTTTCTCTCTTTTTTAATAAATTTATAAAATAACCATCTGAAGTATTTTTGATTTTCGATGTCATTTATGAAGATTGATGCCCATGTAAAAAGTCCTTTTTACATGGATTTAGGAATTTAGGGATTCAGAAATTGCGAATTATTATCTATGCTTAGCTATAAGGGCTATTACGCCAAATTGTGCATATTTTGACTTTTTACGAAACCATCAAGATTAATTATGAAATTTTTATAGGTTTAAAACTTCCCCGGTTTCTAATTGGTCGATACTCTCTTGTCTTCTGTTGCACAACATAACTTTTTCGTTTTACTTGGGACAGATCATTTTGGCCTAATAATGAGGGATTTGGCCTTTTCTCTCAAAGCCTGGTCAAGCCGTCCCTGATATGCCAAGGAATTTCCCAGATTGTTTTCAGCCCGGAACAACCTTCTTGCCAGGAAATAAAACGCCAGATAACTGGCAATGAGCGCAAAACCAAATATGGGGAACCCCAGCATAGTGTCCGGACGAAAACCAGGATTTTTGGTTCAGATCAAGGAAGGTGATAATTTTAACCGCCCCGCTTAAATACAACGGGACAGGCATCCATACATTGAGTATTTCGAGGATTAAAATTTGAGCCTGACGCAGATATGGGCAAAAAAGACAGTTTTCATTCAGGCACTACATATCAATACGTTCCACATCTGCACTTACATTCATCAGTTTTATAAGGGTTTTTTGTACACTCGCCTCAATATTGTCATTATAGATCAGTCCCAGCGCCTTTGATTTTTCACATGAAACCTCATAAGAAAGCTGGTTCATTATAGGTGAATCCACAAAGGCTATCTGAATATCTGGGACGTATTTCCTGATTACATCTGTAATATTTTTTACCGTAAAATTTGAAGTTACGATGTTGTACACCTGACAGTCAAAGAGTTCTTTGGCTACAAAAAAATTGATCGCGCTGACACAATCCTTGAGACCACAATAGGGCCTTTTCTGGTTCAGGGCAGTTTTCCAGACTGTAATGGGCTGACCCACTGATGCCTGCCAGATAAACTTATTGACTGCCGTGTGAAAACGCATTCCGATTGAGTAACCAAAAATGGTCCCTAATCGTAGGGTTACATATTTCAAGCCCTTTACAGCGAAAAGCCTTGCCAGCAGTCTTTCCCCGAATATCTTTGAATCGGCATAGGGGCTCTGGGGCTTAAGATCTTCTTCCGGGCAGTCTTCATCCACTAATTCATCCTGGGTGCCATACACGCTGGTAGAAGATGGGAATATCAAAGAACACCCGGAATCAGCGCATAGTTCCGCTACGTGTTCAAGGCCTTTCTTATTAATTTTTTCAACATCTTCATTCTTTTCAAAACTTTTTTCAGCGTTGGTAACTGCCGCCAGGTGCACCAAAACGTCACTATCCGCTATTATACCTCTCATCTCCTCAGAAAGAATATCCACCTCTTTAAAAACAAAATCGATCCCTCCAGGCAGATCAAACAAAGAGACATATCGCTGAGTCAAAAAATTATCCACAAGATATACTCTACCCAAACCTGGTACTGTGAGATTACGAATCAGCCCTGAACCAATATGTCCCAGAGCCCCTGAAATACAAATGTTCATGTGAAACATACCCCCTCAAATTTTCCTGATGCTCCCATTATTTTTTTTGTCCTGAGTAACCCTTCTCTCAGATTTAGCTTTGGTTCCCATTGTGTTTCATAATACAGTTTGGCTCCGCTGATGATAATATCTCCAATCTCGATCTTTTTTCTCAACTTAGGCCATCTTTTCTTGACAGGTTGCCCGCAACCAAACACAGAAGTGATTTCATGGGCTATCTGTGCTACTGGATAATGCTCCTTATGTACGGCAAAAAAGACATCCCCGTAAAGGTTGTCATGAAAAACACAGCTATAGAGGAGATCCGCGGCATCTTCCACATACATCACATTTCGGGTCTGACTGCCGTCTCCAAAAATGGTAATTCTCTGATCGTTGGCAGCCAGCCAAATAAAATAGTTGAAAAATCCGAACTCCGGGTACCCTTTCCCATATGGTCCGTAAAGGTTAGCAAAACGCAAGACGAGGGTTTTGATCCCGTGAACTTTATGATAGATGTAATAGTATTTTTCAGCCGCACACTTATTGGCAGAATAGACATCCAATGGGTATTCGCTATGGGTTTCGGTGACAATATCTCCCATAGCCTTCCCGATCACAGTACTGCTTGAGGTGTAGATAATCTTGGCATCCCTATTGCATTTTCGCATGGCCTCAAGGACCACCAGGTTCCCGGTGCAATTGATCTCTGCATCAAAAACCGGGTCGGTGAGTGACATGGGATGGGAAGTCTGTGCAGCACAGTTGAAAATAACATCCCGGCCCTTTACAACTTTCTCCATCAAAGCCGCATCTCTGATATCGCCCTGAATAAATTCAATGGCATCAGATATCTCCTGCAAGCTGTCAAAGGTGCTTTTCAACCGCGGTTCAAGTGAATCTACAACTGTCACCCTATTTTTACCTTCCTTAAGGCATTTCCGGACGAGATTTGCCCCCAGGAACCCGGCACCGCCTAAGATCAGTATGTTCATTTAGTTCCCTTTCTCAAAAAAGAATCTATCGTATGTTTTATACCTTCTTCTAATGTGACCCGGGGCTTCCAACCGGTGTCTTGCCGGAACCGGGAGGTATTTGCAACAAAATGTCGGAATTCTATTTGTGAGAGACCAGCGGGAGGGGGAACATTCTGAATATCAACATTTTTTCCCGTAATTTTAGCCACCATGGTTTTCACCATTTCTGCCATCTCCTTAATGGTATGACCACCTCCGCTTCCCATGACATAGTACCTGCCGTTTGTAACAGGCAAGGCCACACCTGCCATCAAGAAGGCGGTCACCACGTCATCAATAAACACATAATCTCTTACATAGTTCCCGTCACCATAAAGCGTGAGAAATTTCCCTTCAAGGGCCCGCATGACCATCATATTCAGGATCCCCCTGTCCGGACGACCGCTTTTGGTTCCAGGACCGTATACATTGGCAAGCCGGAGAGTTACACCTCTCCCGCCCAATTGAGTACCGTAATAGCATACGTACTTCTCAGCGGCCAGTTTGTTGATATCATAAACAGTTATTGGGACATCCTGAATCATTTCATCAATGGGCCAGGTCTCAGTAAGACCCGCTTGGGTTACGGTTCCGGGAAAAATGATGTCCGGACGGATGTTCTTGTTTTGGCATGTTTCAATAAAGCGGGCGATCGGAACAAGATTGATATCCATATCCAGACAGGGGTTATCATTGGCAAATTTGGAGCTCGTCTGAGCCGCAAAATAAAAGACCACATCGACCCCTTCAAGGATCTCTTCCCAGATCGAAGGGGTCCGAATGTCTATCTCACGGTTAACAACACGTGCTCCAGCTCCAACAGGTGGGATAATCTCAAGCTTTCGAATATCCTTGCTGCAGCAAATCAGTTTGCAGTCAACCTGGCTAAGCACCCGGGCCAGCGAGGACCCAATAAACCCGGAAGCCCCTGTTATCAGAATTGTTTTTCCTCTATAATGCGTAAGCTGTTTTAACATCGAGGTTGCCTATTTAGTGTCCAAACGAAAACTAGGATTTTTTGTTCAGATCAAGGAAGACGAAAATTTTAACCGCAGGAATACATTGAGTATTTCGAGGATTAAAATTCGAGTCTGACGCAGACATGGGCCAAAAAGACAGTTTTCGTTCAGGCACTATTTAATTTCCGAAGAGAGGGTCCAATCATAGCCGATCTCCGGATCATCGTGCGGGATACGTAGTTCATCTGCAGGATCATACTCCCTATCGGTCACGTATATGATATGCATCGGTCCGTTGATAATTCTATAACCATGCGCGATTCCTGGAGGAATCTTCACCACCTTTCGTCCTAATGTTTCTCCCATGAGAATTTCCATCAGTTGCCGATAGGACGGGGAATTCTCCCTCAAATCAAACAATCCAAGCTTGATATCCCCGACTAAGACACACATCCAGTCTGTCTGTTTTTCGTGCAAATGCCACGCCTTGGCCACCCCGCTAAAGGACATTGAATATCCCAGCTGCGCAAAGCTGTTCTGGAAAAAGCTGTCTGAACCTCTAATTATCTCCGAAAAAAAGCCCCGTTCGTCAGTGAACAGTTCAAGCTCCTTTATTTCAACATCATCAATCATGCCTCTCTCCTTGTGGAAAATGTTGATTATCAGATAACGAATTCTTATTCAATGATAACCTCAGGGAAAAAGGTGATGAACTTGCCACCTTTCTCGCGATACTCTTTTTCCTTTTCAAGGATTTCCCGTTTATGGTTCCACGCCAAGAGGACAGTATAAGGGGGTGAATCCCTGAGGAAATGGCCATGAGATTTAACGGGAATATGTGTGCCCGGAGTATACTTCCCTATTTTGGTCGGGGTTGTGTCAGACACATAGTCGATCAGATCAGATCCGACCTTCGAGTAGATCAGAAAGGTCGTGCTCTTTGAAGTTGCGCCGTAGGCGGCTATCTTCTGACCCTCGCCTTTGATTTTCAAAAGGGTCTCTTTAAAATCCGAACATATTTTGTTAACCCTCTCTCTAAACGTTATATAACCATCTAAGACATGAAGGTTGAGGGCCTTTTCTTGAGACAGGAAAAATGGGACATTTTTTCTGACACGATTGGTGTCCCCCTTTTTCAGATAATAACGCATGGAACCCCCATGGAATTCCTGGGGAACCATGTTTACAAGCTGAAGACCGTGGTTTTTTGCAAGTTCTGAAACAGCCAATCCTGAAAAATAATACACGTGTTCATCATAAATTTGATCAAAAGAAGCCTTTTTAATAATATCTGCCAAGTACGGGTCTTCGAAAAAAAACCTGCCCTCGGGTTTCAACAAAATGCTGACTCCCTCAAATACCGAGTTGATATCCTCGATATGACACATCACGTTCGCACCGCAGATGACATCTGCCTGGCCGTAACGATTTTTTATCTCCGAGGCAGATTTAGCGTTAAAGAAATCTTCGAGAACCTGAACCCCCTTTTCTCTCGCGCTCGCTGCCACGTTTGCCGACGGTTCAATTCCGAGATGAGGAATCCCGTTTGCAGCGACGTGCTTAAGCATGATCCCATCGTTACAGCCAAGTTCAAGGACAAAAGGCTGCAGTTTACCAGACACAATATCGATGATTTCACTGGCCATTTCCGCAAAATGAGCTTCCATGGCCTTGGATATAGATGAAAAATAGGCGTAATCCTCGTTAAACATCATTCCCGGATCAACACACTCCTCAAGCTGGACCATAAAGCATTCCGGGCAAAACCCGATCGAAAGATCATACAGAAATTCATCTTCTGTTAAATTCGATACAAATCTATTGGAAATCGGCATTTCACCAAAGGAGATGACGGATTCTAACTCCTTATTACATATTTTACATAAGCTCATTTTTTCACTCCAAACAGAACTACTGTCCAATATCCCCATCTCGCCTGGTTGCCGGGATGAAGGCTATTCTCTCTGGTAAATGCTCATCTTATCACCAGACCTAATCGTCCTAAATTTATTAAATAACGGGCTTAATTTTTTATTCATAGCATCTCTGCGCATTCCAAAACGATTTGCAAATATCGACCCGATACGTTTCACATTATATAATCCGTCACCTATGGTCAATAGTGCTTTTAAGCTCAGACAATAAAAAAGCCCCTGGAAGGGCATTTTCACAAATCAATTGAAAAGATGCGGTTTTGCCGAAGCTAATCCGGATATCCCCGCAACAGGTTTATAACTCAGGTTTCGATAAAAAGGTCTTTTTGCCCAATGGCGAATTTGATGTTTATCTATATGGTGGCTTCTTTTGTCCGCGTCGTAGCTGCAATGCACGGTTAAGATACAGGCGTGCCGTGGCGTCATCCGGGTTAACACGCAGGGCGACCGCAAAATGATTGATGGCCTTGTCCAGGTTTCCCTGGCGAGCAAAAATGACACCCAGATTCATGTGCGCATCAGCGAAATCAGGGTTAATCCTTATAGCATCGGAAAAATGTTGGATTGCCTCTTCAAATCTCCCCTCAAGGCCATAAGTATTTGCGAGATTTACATGAGCTTCTGCATAATCGGGCTTGATCCTGACCGCCTCGGAAAAATGGGCGATCGCTTCACTGTTCTTTCCCTGCTGAACCAAGGGGAATCCGATGTTATTGTGAGCCATCCAGTTGTCGTCTGTCACATCTATCGCATGCGTGAACAAGACGATGCTGTCTTTCCAGTAGCGAACCTGCAACCAAGTGAACACCGTTAAGGCTGAGAACAGAAGGCCTGCCAATGCCCAGAGTGCAATTTGCCGATAGCGCCATCTCTCCAAAACATCAGGAATACCCCAGGCGATCATTATAAAAAGACCGATAAGTGGAATATATGTATATCTGTCTGCCATAGCATGAGTTCCCACCTGTACCAGGCCGATCACAGGGAAAAGAGTCCCGAGATACCAAAGCCATCCAACTAAAATGAATGGACGACGTCTACCCATTCTGACAAAAAGAATGGTCATGGTAATTAGAAAAAATCCACTCGCCGTAGCCTGCCATAACTGCAATGTTTGGGGATAAGGGTAGAAAATGGAAAGGTCATTTGGCCAAAACATCTTTCTTATGTAGGCTGCATAAGAAACAAGGCCGTTAGCGATTCGAGCCTTTAAATGGAAATCATCCAATGATTGTACAGCCTCCCTTTCTGCAAGAAAAGTTACGACACTGAGCAAGGCCACAAGGACAAAAAGGGGAATCTTCTCTGCGATCAGACAAAGGACGGTCAGTTTCGGGGTTTTTAATTTACCATTTTTTTCCGGCAGAGTTGAATGCAGCCGGCCAAGCGGCCAGTAGTCCATTAAAAGCAGGACAAACGGTAAGGTCACAAGCATCGCTTTGGCCATAAGACCAAGAATAAAAAAGGGGAAAATCAGAAGATATCGAGTAAGGCCGGGCTGCTCCGAATACCGGACATAGGCCCACATGGTCAGCATCCAGAATAGGGTGCAGAGAACGTCTTTCCTCTCAGCCACCCACGCTACAGATTCAACATGAAGGGGGTGGAGCGCAAACAAGGCCGACACAAACGCACTACGCCATAACTCCCCTGTCATCCTTCCAAGAACAAGGAATAGAAGGAGGGTGTTCGCTATATGAAAAATCAGATTTGTCAGGTGATGCATCCCGGGTTTCAGGCCAAAAATCTGGCAGTCTAACATATGGGAAAGCCACGTCACTGGATGCCAGTTGTTCCCGTGGAACTTCGTAAGGGCCCAGACCAGGCCCTTCTTGGAAAGGCCTGACTGCACATTGGGATTTTCAGCGACATATGTGTAATCATCGAAGGTTACAAAATCAAAATTCCTGACCTCCCAGTAGACCCAAAGGGTTGTCAAAGCCAAAATCAGGCAGATTAAGAGTTTCAAATAACAAGGTTTCGTCATAATATTTTGCCAAGGTCCATCTTATGCCAAGGTTTTCTTATTGCAAATGTCCAAATATGATTCAGTAAATAGTTAAGATTCCCCGCAATGACAATGGAAATATAATTTCTCTTTTTGATAGTTCCTGATCAGTTTGGCCTAATAGTACCTAATCTGGCCTTTTACAGATGCGCCCGAAAGGCGATTCAATTATTTTGTTTGTTGCATCTTCAATACTTTTTTAAGGTTATTTTTTGCAGTAATATTGTCAGGATTTATCCATAACGATTTTCGAAAATGGGCAATAGCCCCCTCGATATTACCTTTACGAAAAAGAGCAATGGCCAGGTTGTTGTGTGCTTCCGCAAAATCAGGCTTTATCCGCAAGGCTTGTAAATAATGTTTAATGGCTTCTTCTATGCGGCCCTGCTTGTTCAGGGCAATAGCCAGGTTGAGGTGTACTTCTGCATAATCAGGCTTTATCCGCAGGACTTGTAAATAATGTTCGATCGCTTCTTCTGTGCGATCCTGATCCTTCAAAGCAAGGCCCAGGTTATAATGTGCTTCCACAAAATCAGGCTTTATCCGCAGGACCTGTAAATAATGGTCGATGGCTTCTTCTGTGCGACCCTGATTCTTCAAAGCAAGGCCCAGGTTGTAATGTGCTTCCACAAAATCAGGCTTTATCCGCAGGGCCTGTAAATAATGTTCGACAGCTTCTTCTATGCGACCCTGATTCTTCAGAGCATTACCCAGATTGTTGTGAGCTTTTGCATAATCAGGCTTTATCTGCAGGGCTTGTAAATAATGTTCGACAGCTTCTTCTATGCGACCCTGATTCTTCAGAGCATTACCCAGATTGTTTTGTGCTTTCGCATAATCAGGCTTTATCTGCAGGGCTTGTAAATAATGTTCGACGGCTTCTTCTGTGCGACCCTGTTTGTCCAGAGCAACGCCCAGGTTGTTGTGTGCCCTCCAGTTGTGGAAGTTCTTTGACACAACATCTGACCAGAGGTTTGTATTATCTTGCCAAGTTATATTCCTCAGATAGGTGGCTAATCCAAGAGATATAATAATCGAAAGAGATAAAATCAAAGCCAACGACCGTTTGTTGGATAAAAAATGAAACACCAAATAACTTACAATAATCGCAAAGCCAAACAGAGGAAGATAAAGCCTGTGCTCGAAAAGGGCATCCCGAATGGGGATAAAGCTTGATTCCACCGAAAGTGTAATGAAAAACCAGAAAATCCCGAAACATATAACCGGATTTTTTCTGATATTCCATATCCCTATGCCAATAATCCCTATTAAGAATGCAAAGGCCAGGGGCGTGTAACCATCGAAGAAACCTGTTTTGAATGGATACAGATAATCCAGATTCTGACCGATTGGTAAAAAGAAGAGCCTTATGTATATCACCAGAACGTTAAACTGCGTACATAGATAACTCCACCGACTTACATTTTCAGTCTCCTGCGTTAACCGGGATACATCCTCTAACAGACCTTCCCCGCCAATTGCACCACTGAAAAACCCTATGACATAAAGAACAAAGAGCCCCCAAAAAGCGAACGTCAAACAAAACCACGGGATCTTCCTCTTCCACCCTTCCCATGTCCGATCAATCAGCAGATATTCCGCAAGAAGAATCACGCCCGGCAGACTCGCTGTGTTCGGCTTGCTCAAAAAGGCCAGCATCCCGCAGATAATCGATATGAGAAGGCAAGCTGAAAGCTGAAAGCTGAAAGCTGGAAGGGGATGGCTCCCTGAGATTCGAGCTTTGAGCTTTGAACTTTGAGCTACAATCCTTGCTTTCAAATAAAAAAGAACCGACGCTAAAAAAAACATCGCAGCCATGGAAGCGCATCGCTGGACCGTGTAAGTCACAGCCTGCGTTTGGATTGGGTGGGCAATAAAGATTAAAGCCGCCACTAAGGACATCCATGGGATTGATGATTGTAGATTAATGATTGATGGTTGGGAAGAGGCGGGGTGCGCGTTACGACCCAATGATCGAGCCTTTTTGGATTTCTGTTTCCGGCCTGTCTTATTGCTCCCCTGACGTCGTTCTTTGGATGTTGACCGTTTCAGCTTGGAATTAGGGCCGTTCAAACGACCGAATGGTTTAGTAAACGAGGGAGATAGCTGTTTGAAAACGGTCAGGGAGAGAAAATAGACAAGAAACCCGTTTATGATATGGATCAAGACATTGATCAGATGATACCCGAAAACATCCAGTTTGCCGAATCTATAATTAAGGGCAAAGGTTAGGTTGACAATATCCCTGGGTTTCAGCAGTCTATCAACAGACAAATAGTTCCCAACATTGCGAATATCCAAATTCTCCTGAATACCTGGTTGATCATCAAAGACAAAAGGGGATTGGTAAATATTGGAATAAATAATTACAGTAAAAAGTGTAATAACGATTAAGGCAAACGAGGACTTTGCGAACAATTTCTTCAATTTATTTTACACCTTTCTTTCGGTTTTCAGACGACTTTTTACCTAACAAACAATAAAGATACCTATAATTTCAATGGCCAATCCGTTGGGGGAAGTCAGGCCTTTTTCAAACTTACCATTGACAATATGTCAGTTAAGGTTTCCTTATCATGCTCATTAAATCCGCCCAAAAGGAAAAACAAGAGAAAATAACTGATAGCTCCTATTGGCACAGCATACCAGAGAGGCAGGAAATCTGTTTTTAGAATGACAATACCCATAATTATGGAGGCAAGAATAGGACGTAAGAGCAAGGGCCATATAGATACCTTGAGAAAACATTTCTTAATAATATGATATACCAAGACAAACACTAACACCTCACATAGAAGGGTTGCTACACTTGCGCCAATGTATGTGTATTTAGGGATTAATATCACATTTAGTAAAATATTAACGCTTGCCGTTATTCCTATTATCATTGTGTAAGTCTTCTGTTTATCAATAACGTTCAGGAGCTGCCCTCCCAGATAGTTTACAAAAACAAAAACTTCAGCCCAAATTAGAATTTTTAGAGCAAAGGCCGCATTCGAGAATCCCTCCCCATAAACAAATTGAATGATTCTGGGCGCCAATAAATAGGTCCCCAAACCGATTGGCGCGGCCAATATGATAAGATATCTCAATGAACGATTGAACAGATCTCTCAGCAGTTCCTTGTCTTTCTTC
>Ga0208648_1001102_pt1 | contig 23658 bp, 26 predicted proteins | sample AntAceMetag02UKL_FD_184772 | JGI IMG/M metagenome (GOLD analysis project Ga0208648, IMG submission 184772) | Saline lake microbial communities from Ace Lake, Antarctica - Antarctic Ace Lake Metagenome 02UKL (SPAdes) (version 2) | ecosystem: Environmental > Aquatic > Non-marine Saline and...
CTGAATCAGGACTATATACCGCCTTTAAATCAGAATTTTTTTTCAAGGTATTGAATATTATAAATATTTTAAATTTTAATGATATATTTCGACAGTCTAGGGTGAAAGTCCCTTCACCGTCAGTTGCCCTATAACGGACGGTTAGTATATCCCCTGTTCAGCGAGGTAACAGATTGAAATGTGCGGGGAAGTAAAAGCCCTGACTGCCTGGAGTTGAGAAATTCTGCGGTAGGCGCAATTTGGAGGGCGAGCAAATCTGCGGGCTGGAACATTAGAGAATGACTGCAGCCTCGAAAACTACACCACACAGAAGTTGCCGTGTGGGTTTTGCCAAGCGCCGACCGGTTCATAGCACTGGGAAGGCCGTTGTCTTGTGGGAAGAAACGGGTAAATGCACCATAAGAGCAGCCGGGGTAGGGGGCCTTGCACGCAGAGAAAGATTTGTAGAGATAACGTCGGGAATACTTCCAGCAGGGGTTGACAGCAAGCTGCAAAGACCTTATGTTCAAGGATAATTCCGTAGGCATAAGGAGGATTTAGGATTGTCGCATGAGTTCATATGAGCGATGAAGGTAGGGTAACTCCTGTCGACGAGGTACTTGATGCCTTGATGTGAAAGGTAACACCTTGATCATGCAAAGGGGCTCTGGGCACTTGATAGCCTTTTGAGTACTCGGACAATGTAAGGCCGAGGAATATAGTGGAGGTAACTTTGGAAGTAAACTAAGAAATAGAGGGGCGTATGTGGGTCAACACTTAAGTTTCATATTCTTTAGAAAGGCAACCGAAGGTATAATCAAGGTCAGAACCGGACTCGGGAAAACCGACCGTCCGGGATCGTAGGGGGGGCTTGTGGAAACGTGATGTATGGCTAATAGCTATTTGCTACTAATCTGGAAACAGAGGATGCCATGGATAAACTATTAGCCTAAGCTTGCGCGCGCCACATTTCTACCCCGACCGCCTGTTTTCCTAACACTCCTGTGAAGCCAAAATCCTGCGCCATACTTTCGGGTATTATTAAACCCTCGCTCCTAAGCGAATGGATAGACTCGTAGCGTAAGCTATAAAGTGGGGTACGATATGCATATCTAAACCTGGAGTTTAAATATTTACAGAGCTTCGCGATGTATAACTTATACAAATATAGGAGCCATTTGCCGCCAATAACGGCCACTATGTGCTCTTTCATGCCAGTGCTGTAGCTGGTGGTTAACGCCTTTGCTCGTTAGAATTGAACTTAAATGGTGGTTGTTATCCAGAAAAGGGTCTTGTTCACCAATCACCAAAGTAATATCCATTGCTCTTAAATGATCTATGCGCCAGGTGCAATCAAGATTTGGTAAAAAATGAGTAGGCGTATTAAAGTAAATATCCTCGTTGTAATATCCATCGAACAGATTCTTAAAGCAATCAATATTAAGTGTTAAATCATAGCGGCCTGAAAAAGCGACCAGTTTTTTAAATAGTTGCGGGTGACGAAAGGCTATATTTGCTGCCTGAAAAGCACCTAAACTGAGGCCATGCGAAATAACGCAATCAAACTGATTTTTATGCTGCATAAAAGGTAGCACTTCCTGCAAAACATAAGCTTCATAGCTTTTTTGGCGTTCTATGCGCCCATGGGGATGTGCCCACCAGCAATAAAAACTTTCTGTATCCACACTATCAATGCAATATAATTGCAGATATCCCTGGTCGATTTTATTTTGCAAAGCGTTGACCATGCCCAGTTGTTCATATTCATAAAAGCGCCCACCCCGGGTAGGAAATACCAGCACTTTAGCGCCCGCATGACCAAAAACCAGCAACTCCATATCACGCCGTAAATGCTCACTCCACCATTTGTGATATTCACGATTCATTATCAACTCCGCAAAAAGCAGTCATCAGTTGAGTTACTAAGTGGTTTAAAAAAGTCATCTATTTCCTGTAGTAATTGTTGTTCCTGTTGCTCACGCTCTGGATAGTCAAAATGACCAGCATCCAAAACAAACAGGCGTTTGGGTTTATGAGTGGCATTGTAAATAGCAAATTGGCCAGGTGGCGCCACACAGGGGTCATAAAGTGCACATGCATAATGCATCGGTATACTAATGCGTTTTGCTGCAGTCACAGCATCGTAATAACGTAACACTTTTAAAGTCTGTTTTTTATGACGACAGTAAAACTGTTGCTGACTCTGGGCACTGCCAATAGTTGGTAGACGCAAGCGTAACGGATGATGTCCAAAAGCCGGTACATTGAAATGTCCTCTGGCAATACGTTGTTCATAAGCTAAAGCCAGAGCGCCGGTGCCACCACTAAAGCTGATACCTAAATAACCCAGATGTCCCGATAATTGGGGGAATAAGCGCAATATAGCGCTGACGCCCAGCCATATATCTTCAACACATCCACCGATAATATATTGCTTTAATGTGTCAATATTATGTAAAACATGCCATTTTGGCTCAGAAGAAATAGATTTATGGCTACTTAAAGATAAACCGCGAAAACAAGGAAACAGTAGCGCAGTATCTTTAAAGGGTAAATGAAAATCCGGTGCATCACGGCCACCATAGCCATGGCCAACAATAAATCCCCGCTTAATCACACCAGACTCGGGGAGCAACAACCAGCCACGGATATTAAATTGCCCGGTAGATACATAGCTAACATCAAAGATACGCCACCCAGCACGGTTTTTACCAGTATCCTTTATTTGTGGCATCGTCTGTAGGCTTAAAGCATCCTGATAACGCTTTTGCCAGAACGCATCAAATCCTACAGGTTCTCTGGGTGATTGTATCTGCAGTAACTGTTTTAATGTGTAACCATAACTGGGATCAAACCTATAGGTATCAGACATGACATTGAATAGAGCAAGAGAAAATTAACAAGCGTACCAAAACCTTGAAATTTAGCATATCATCATTACATTTCTTAGTGGTTTATATTCTTGAGTTGAGCTGTTCTAAATAGTTTTTCAGGCTAATGCAAAAAGAGGCATTAGAAAAATCTTTCTTGACCTCTTTAAGCTCCTCGGCTACTCTACAACGGCTAGCAACACTCAATTCTCTCATGCACATTGCTGATAAGCGATGCTTAAACCTTAGTTATCCGATATTAAACATAATTTATGTGGCAACTTATTCTTGCAGACTTAGTCGGTCTTTGGGTGGTAATAGATCCTATCGGCACCGTTCCTGTTTTTATCTCGGTAACAAAAAATTTATCCCCTAAGCAGCGAAGAAATACAGCCATTAAAGCCGTTGCATTTGCAGCCTTGATCTTGCTATTTTTTTTATGTGTAGGGCAGATATTATTGGAGGCTTTAGACATTCATCTGGTTTCTTTTCAAATTACTGGCGGAATCATCCTGTTTTTGTTTGCTCTGACCATGATCTTTGGAGAATCCAAGCCGGAACAGGAAGAACAGCTGGAAGTTGAAGCAGGGATGGATTGTGCTGTGTTTCCTTTGGCCATGCCTTCCATTGCTTCGCCAGGAGCCATGCTTGCCGTTGTGGTATTGACTGATAATAACCGTTTTGACCTATACAACCAGATGATTACCGCATCGGCGATGATGATAGTGCTATTTGCGACCTTACTCTTGTTGCTGAGTGCGGGCTGGATTTTACGCATTATTGGTAAGTCAGGGGCTGGTATCATAAGTCGAGTGATGGGGTTGATACTGGCTACCGTGGCAACAGAATATATTTTATCAGGATTGAAAGTCTATTTTCATTCAGTAGTATAGCAGGAGTGATAAATAATGAGACTAAGTGCAAGGGCTGGGCGTAAAATATTAATATCCTTGATATGCAGTTTTATTTTAACGGCATGTGATGAGTGGAAGCAAGCAAACGAGGTATTGCACACCAATAACACTGAAGACAGTTCATTTTTTTATTTGTTAAAGGACAATAGCCTTTCACTAACTCAAGAAAAGACATTTTATATTCCGGTTTATTCAGACATTTTTGTAGCCGGAGGGAGTAAGCTGAATTTAGCGATTACCTTGAGTATACGTAATACTGATTTTACTTACCCGCTGATTGTTAATAATGTGAATTATTACAATACTGCTGGAAAATTAATCGAAAATTACCTAGAAATACCCTATCTTCTTGAGCCTATGGCATCGACGCATTTTTTTGTCAGCCAGGCTGATGCACGCGGTGGGACGGGCGCTAATTTTATTGTCAAATGGTCGGCAAACAAACTGGCTAATAAACCTATTATTGAAGCCGTAATGGCCGGAGCTACGGGTACACAAGGCATGTCTTTTTTGAGCACTGGGCGAGAAATAAAAAATAACCAGCAAGCCTCATTAGGCCCTAAAAGCGAATGACCAAGCGAAGCGTATCTACGGTTAAAGTGAGTTAGTCACTAAAAAATCAATGATTCTGACGATTCTGTCCATGGGGGATATTTCTCCATAACGCTAATAAATAGCTCGGACTGGAGAAAATGCTTCAGCCATATCTGTAAATTATGATAAGGCGATAGGTAAAACCAGTCGCTATCAACCAAGGAAAACTGGCGGATAAACGGGAAAATTCCTATGTCGGCCATGGAGATTTTATCACCCATCATAAAATCATGCTTAGCAAGCCGATGTTCTAATAAAGCGAGAAACTGTTCCCCTTGACGCCGATAATATTCAGCAGATTGTTCCGGGTGCCGGTCTGCATATTTGTATAGGTCTAGCCAGTTTTTAAAGTTGAAGTCATTGTTATCTAACAAGCTATTAATTAGATCTATGGCATCAATATTTTCTTTAGGCAGCCAAGCTTCGGGATCGTTATGTGCTAACGCCCATTGTATAATATCGCGGCTTTCATCAATGATAGCTCCATTTGCTAGCACCAGTAGAGGAACAGTACCTTTTGCGGAGCTCTGTAACATTTCCGCAGGCTTGTTTTTTAATTCGATTTCACGTAAGTATACTTTAACTCCGCTATATTTTAGTGCCATACGAGCACGCATCGCATAGGGACAGCGACGAAAGGAATACAGTATTGCCAGGTCTGGAGCGAGGTGTTGACGTTTTTTAGGCATATCAATCTGATATTTCTTGGCTGGCCCAGCGATTACTGTTTTCAATCGAGACTGGTTTTTGATTGAATCAAAAACCAGTCACTGAGTCGTGTGAATCAAGCATTATTAATTAACGTTTCAGCTTTGCCTGGAGGATCTTATTAACCTCGCCAGGATTTGCTTTGCCTTGTGACGCTTGCATGGTTTGTCCGACAAAAAAGCCAAACACTTTGTCTTTACCGCTTAAATATTGCGCAACCTGCCCAGGATTATCGGCGATGATTTTATCAATAATCGCTTCAATCGCACCGCTATCGGTGATTTGTTTTAGACCTTGTGCTGCAATAATGGCATCAGCATCGTCGTCACTGGTCCACATTACTTCAAATACCTGCTTGGCAATTTTACCTGAGATGGTTTTGTCGGCAATACGTTTTAATAGGCCTGCCAGGCGCTGGTATGCAACAGGTGACTGGTTAATGTCCAGTCCTTGCTTATTCAGAGCGCCTAATAGATCACTCGTCACCCAGTTGCTGCATATTTTTGCATCACAGCCGGATTCCTTGACTAAGGCCTCAAAGTAATTCGCCAGCTCTTTGGAACTGGATAAGTTCGTAGCTGTCTCAGAGTCTACTTTATAGTCTGCTATAAAACGTTCTCTTTTGAGCTGAGGTAATTCAGGTAATTCCGCTTTGACCTCTGCACGCAATTCTTCACTGATAAATACAGGTAATAAGTCAGGATCAGGGAAATAACGGTAATCGTTCGCTTCTTCCTTGCTACGCATAGAGCGGGTTTCATTTTTATCCGCATCATACAGACGCGTTTCCTGGGTGATTTTGCCGCCTGATTCAATAATAGAAATCTGGCGTTCAACTTCGATATTAATTGCTTTTTCTACAAATTTGAACGAATTGATATTTTTCAGCTCAGTACGTGTGCCGTATTCTTCCTGCCCTACTGGGCGCACTGAGACATTGGCATCACAACGGAAAGAACCTTCTTGCATATTGCCATCACAAATATCTAGATACCGCACCAGTTCATGAATTTTACGCATATAGGCAACTGCTTCTTTGGCAGAGCGCATATCAGGTTCTGATACAATTTCCAGTAAAGGTGTGCCGGCACGGTTCAAATCGATACCTGTTAAGCCATGAAAGTCTTCATGCAATGATTTCCCCGCATCCTCTTCTAAATGCGCACGAGTGACACCTACGCGTTTAGTATCGCCATTGATGTCAATATCCATGTGACCGATACCGACGATAGGGTGATCCATCTGGCTGATTTGGTAGCCTTTGGGTAAATCAGGGTAGAAGTAATTTTTTCTGGCAAACACGGAGTAATCGGCAATTTCAGCTTCAATTGCCATGCCAAATTTGACCGCCATACGCACAGCTTCCTGATTTAATACAGGTAATACGCCTGGAAAGCCTAAATCAACGGCACAGGCTTGCGTATTTGGTTCAGCGCCGTAAGCAGTCGATGCGCCCGAAAATATTTTTGATTTTGTTGCCAGTTGGGCATGTATTTCCAGCCCGATAACAGTTTCCCATTGCATAGTATGACTCCTTACGCAAAGCCTTGCGGCGTTTGTTGATGCCAGTCGGTGACTTGCTGATATTGGTGAGCCACATTGAGCAGTTTTGCTTCGGCAAAGTAATTGCCAATAATCTGTAAGCCTACTGGTTTGTTATCTATAAACCCTGCCGGAATAGACATGGCCGGTAAGCCAGCCAGATTAATGGCAATGGTATAGATATCCGCTAAATACATTTCGATAGGGTCACTGGTTTTTTCACCGATACCGAATGCCGGGGTAGGAGAGACAGGACCCATAATGACATCGACCTGTTCCAGTGCTTTATTAAAATCATCGCTGATTAAACGGCGAATTTTTTGTGCCTTGATGTAATAGGCATCATAATAACCTGCAGATAACGCATAGGTGCCTACTAGAATACGGCGTTTTACTTCTGTGCCAAAGCCTTCTCCCCTTGAGCGAATATACATGTCGTTCAAGTCTGCTGGATCAGCACAACGATAGCCAAAGCGCACGCCATCCATACGCGAAAGGTTTGCTGAGCATTCTGCCGGGGCAATTACGTAATAAGCAGGAATAGCGAGCTTTAAATTAGGCATGGAAACTTCGATTACTTGCGCGCCCATTTTTTTATATTCATTAATAGCCGATTCAATAACCGTGGCCATGTTGCTGTTTAATGCGTCATCGAAGAATTCTTTGGGTAGACCAATTTTTAAACCCGCAAGGCTATCGTTTAGGCCTGCACTATAATCGGGAACCTCGAGTTCAACGCTAGTTGAATCTTTGGGGTCAAAACCTGCCATTGCCTGGAGCATTAAAGCTGCATCTTCGGCAGTTTGGGTCATCGGGCCGCCTTGATCCAGGCTGGATGCATAGGCAATCATGCCATAGCGTGAAACACGACCATAAGTAGGCTTTAAACCTGTGATACCACAGAGGGCGGCTGGTTGGCGAATAGAGCCGCCGGTATCTGTTCCTGTTGCTCCGGGAATTAAACGTGCGGCAACAGCAGCGGCAGAGCCACCGGATGAACCGCCGGGAACCGTATTAGTTGCCCAGGGGTTGTGTACTGCACCATAAAAACTAGTTTCATTGGACGAGCCCATGGCGAATTCGTCCATATTTAATTTACCTAGAGTCACAGTGCCAGCTGCATGCAGCTTTTCAACTACGGTAGCATTGTAGGGCGCGATAAAATTATCTAGCATTTTTGAACCACAACTGGTTTTAATGCCCTGGGTGCAAAATATATCTTTATGTGCGATGGGTACCCCTGTCAGTAAAGGTGCATTACCTTTTGAAAGCGCTATATCAGCTTGTTGTGCAGTGGTAACAGCCTGTGTTTCCGTAATGCTAATAAAGCTATTCAGGTTTTGGTGTTGCTTGATACGATCAAGGTAGAACCGGGTTAGTTCCGCGCTGGAATAGTCGCCGGCTCGCAATCCTTTAACCAGTTGTGCAATGGTATTAGTGTGCATGTATTATTTCCTTATTCGATAACTTTGGGAACAAGATACAAGTTCGCTTCGACTTGCGGAGCAATGGCCTGAAAGGCTTCTCTTTGATTGATTTCGCAGACTTGATCAGGGCGTAAACGTTGTGTCTGATCAAGAGAGTGCGCCATAGGTGCGACGTTATCGGTGTCGATAGTGCCCATATGGGCAACTAAATCTAACATACCAGATAAATCTTTGGCATAGGATTCGGTGTCCTGGGTATCAATTCCCAGGCGTGCTAAATAGGCAATTTTATTAACATCATCAGCTGTTAACGACATTTTAACTCCACTAAACTATAGGGTTTTCAACTAGTTTTTTCACCTTTTACTGACCTGTATTCTGGGCTGAAAAATGGTGAATAATGCAATATGATACTTTATATCTTGCCCAAATACCTCATTGATTGTTAAAGTATCAAGATTTTCTAAGTGTTCAGGAACAGGAATTAATGTTTAATAAAATACGAGGCTTATTTTCTAATGATTTATCAATTGATTTAGGAACTGCTAATACACTTATTTATATACCCGGACAGGGTATTGTCCTCAATGAGCCTTCTGTTGTTGCTATTAAAGAAGACAAGGTTCGTGGTTCAAAAATGATTGCCGCTGTCGGCACCGATGCGAAGCTGATGATAGGCCGTACGCCTGGAAACATTACCGCTATTCGTCCATTAAAAGACGGGGTGATTGCTGATTTTGCGGTAACTGAGCGTATGTTGCGCGAATTTATCAAAAAAGTTCATGAGAACAAGTTTTTTCGTCCTAGTCCGCGTATTTTAATTTGTGTGCCTTGCGGTTCTACTCAAGTTGAACGGCGAGCTATTAGAGAGTCAGCCGCGATGGCTGGTGCGCGTGAGGTGTATCTGATCGAAGAGCCTATGTCGGCAGCCATTGGTGCTGGTTTGCCGGTTGATGAAGCACATGGCTCTATGGTTCTGGATATAGGCGGCGGCACATCTGAAGTGGCCATTATCTCGCTTAATGGTATCGTTTATTCAGCTTCAGTGAGAATAGGCGGTGATCGCTTTGATGAGGCAATTATTAATTATGTGCGCAGAAATTACGGTACATTAATCGGTGAAGCGACAGCTGAAAGAATTAAGCATGAAATTGGCACCGCTTATCCGGGTAGTGAAATTATGGAGATCGAAGTCAAGGGACGTAATTTAGCTGAGGGTGTACCACGCGGTTTTACGTTGAACAGTAATGAAATATTAGAAGCCTTACAAGAACCTTTATCAGGTATTGTAGGTGCCGTTAAGGTTGCTCTGGAACAAACGCCGCCTGAATTAGGTGCCGACGTCGCGACACGCGGTATCGTGTTAACAGGCGGGGGCGCTTTATTAAAAGATATTGATCGCTTGATTGCTGAAGAAACTGGCTTACCCGTTTATATCGCAGACGACCCTATAACTTGCGTTGCCCGAGGAGGAGGTATGGTTCTGGAAATGCTTGATGAAAAGGGCTTATCTGCTTTTTCTTTAGAATAATATGTTAAAGTGAAAAAATGGAGTAACTCTTAAATCATGAACCAGCATAGATCAACTTCGGCACTAGGGACGTGGTTCTTTTCCGCTGATTGAATTCGCAGGCTGAAGGGCTATGCCACAGATTACTAATAACGTTTATTTCTTAGTGACAATAACTGCAAAGCCAGGCTAATAACTAGCTGGCTTCAGCACTGTATTATTCCCCTTTTTTAATCAGGATAAACGACCATAAAACTTTTATTTGCTACCGGCCCGTCCATTAATACACGTTTTCTTATCGTGCTTCTGTTGTCTATTGCCCTGATTGTAGTCGATCACAATAGTAGCACCTTAAAACCCTTACGCGACTTGTTATCGGTATTTATTTATCCTATCCAGTACATAGTCGATCTTCCCGATAGTATCTTTAATAGTACTGTCGAATCATTTAAGGATTATGAAGAGCTACTTAGTGAGAATAAGAATCTAAAAAAACAACATCTTATTAATAGTGCAAAATTATTAAAGTTTGCGGATTTAGAGAAAGAAAATATTCGTTTGCGTTCATTATTAGACAGTTCATTCAAGCTGGGTGAGCAAGTACTGGTAGCTGAGTTATTATCTGTAAATCTTGCACCCTACGAACATGTGGTTGTGGTCAATAAGGGCAGTCGTTTTGGAATCTCAAAAGGGCAGGCTGTGTTAGATGAAAATGGCATAGTTGGCCAGGTTGCCAAGGCACTGCCATTGAGTTCTGAAATTATTTTAATCACCGATCCAAATCATGCCATTCCGGTGCAAGTGAACCGGAATGGCCTGCATACTATTGCTATTGGCAGTGGGCAGTTAAATAAGTTGAACTTACCCTTTTTGCCTAATAATGCAGATATCGTACCAGGTGATTTATTAGTTACTTCAGGGTTGGGCGGAGTGTTTCCACAGGGCTACCCTGTAGCAGTAGTGAGTTCTTTTGTTGCACAGCCGGATAAACCCTTTGCTATTATTCAGGCTGAGCCTAGCGCGGCTTTAAACACCAGTAGAGAGTTATTAATAGTGTGGCATAATGTTCAGGTCATCCCTCTAAGCACCCCAGTTGTAGTTAAAAAAAATGGTACAGACTAGGCAAGTCTCATTGTTAGGTTATTGGCTGACAATTATCCTTGCCATGGCCTTAACTATTATCCCGTGGTCTGCACCCACATTAAACTTGGCCCCTGACTGGGTTTTACTGGTCTTAATTTATTGGGCTTTGGCTTCACCTGAAACAGCAAGTGTCGGTAAAGCCTGGTTTGTCGGTTTACTTGTCGATGTCTTGACCGGACAATTGTTAGGGCAGTACGCACTTGCTTATACCGTCAGCATTTATCTGAGTATCAAACAGCATAAACGCATCAGGCATACCCCTATTATTCAACAAAGTTTATTTGTTAGTCTTATCCTGCTGGCTGCCCAGATAATTATTTTCTGGGTAGAACGTATTAATGGTCAGGCTATGCCAATGCAATCCTGGCTACCCGTTTTAACAGGTGGATTAATCTGGCCAATTATCTTAATGATAATGCGCAAAATACGTTTTTTTTCATACTAATGCATCGATATCAGGCAATAAAAGATAGTTTTTCAGAGCACCGTGTTTTTTTAAGTAGAACGGTTATCCTGTTTATATTGATGCTGCTATTAATAGCCGTGCTAATTGCACGGCTTATTTATTTGCAGGTAGTCGGGCACAGCCAGTATCAAGGCATGGCGTCTAATAATCGTATCAAGGTGACGTCCGTACCACCCACACGCGGAATTATTTATGATAAGAAGGGGCGGGTTCTTGCTGAGAATCTACCGTCTTATAGTCTGGAGATTATTCCAGATCAGGTTGCTGATATGGATGATACCTTGCTGCGTTTACAATCGGCATTAGCCATTCCTGAAGAAAAAATCAAGGCATTTAAAAAACATAGAAATCGCTATAAGCACTTCGATAGTATCCCTTTATTAATGCGAATGAGTAAACTTGAAGTTGCCAAGTTCGCAGTGCTAAGACATACTTTTCCTGGTGTCGATATACAGGCACGTCTAATACGGCATTATCCCTATGCTGAGTTGACCGGGCATGTCATTGGTTATGTTGGACGGGTTAATGAACAAGAACTAAAAATACTACCCCAAGCTGAGTATCGCTCTATACATACCATTGGTAAAGTCGGGGTAGAGCTTGCTTATGAGGATATTTTACGCGGACATTCAGGATACTCTGAAATAGAAACTAATGCGCAGGGTAAGCCAATTAATGAGTTAGGTAAAATTAAGCCGACCCCGGGGGCGGATATCTATCTGACATTAGATGTGGATTTGCAAAAGGTAGCCTATGATGCTTTGGCTGAATATAACGGCGCTGTGGTCGCGCTTGATTTGCAAACCGGTGGCGTCCTGGTGCAGGTAAGCAAAGCAAGTTTTGACCCGAACTTATTTGTTTCAGGCATTAGTTACACTGATTATAAGGCGCTCAATACGTCTAAAAATAAACCTTTATTTGATCGTGTATTGCGCGGACAGTATCCCCCAGGTTCAACTTTAAAACCGTTTATTGGTTTGGCAGGTCTGGAATATAAAGTCACCCATTTGCATCAGACATTATACTGCCCCGGCTATTATAAGCTGCCGAATCAAACGCATAAATATCGAGATTGGAAAAAATGGGGCCATGGCAGGGTTGATTTGGATATTGCCATTACTCAATCTTGTGATGTCTATTTTTATGATTTGTCTCTTGCTTTAGGGATCGATAAATTATCCACTTTTTTACATAAATTTGGTTTTGGTCAACAAACAGGGATTGATTTAAACGGCGAAAAGTCGGGGTTATTGCCTTCAAAAGAATGGAAACGCATCAATCGTCAGCAAGCGTGGTTTCCTGGTGAGACACTTATTACTGGAATCGGACAAGGGTTTACTCAGGTTACACCTATGCAATTAGCTCAGGCAACCGCAATACTGGCGAATCATGGGAAAATTCTTACCCCTTATTTAGCGGAACGAATTATTGGTAATGAGGGAGAAATAGAAGTCAAACATCCTGTTCAGCCAGACATCGAGCTAAAGCCAGCTAATGTACAAGATATAATTAATGCTATGGTGCATGTCGTTCACTCTCCTAGAGGAACAGCAAAAAGAATAGCAAATGACATAGACTATCAGATTGCGGGTAAAACCGGTACGGCTCAGGTGTATACCATTAAGCAAGATGAGGAGTATAACGAGGAGGAAATTGCATTCAATATGCGTGATCATGCACTGTTTATTGCCTTTGCCCCCGCTGATAATCCGAAAATTGCAGTTGCAGTAATAGCCGAGCATGGTAGTCATGGTAGTTCAATTGCTGCTCCTATTGCTGCCGTAGTGATTAAGCAATATCTGGCAGATAAATAAACCTGTATCAATATGACAGTATGCAGGGCTATAACACCGCCCTATTAAGATATACTCGTATGAGGCGATACAATCGAGAAAATGACTTATGAAGATAGAATACAGAGCCGAACAATTCAAAGAATATTCTTTAATTGGTCAATTATTACGTAAGTTACATATTGATATTCCGCTGCTGATCGGTTTGTTGTTGCTATTGATATTAAGTTTTATGATGCTTTATAGCACGGGTAATAAAGAATTAGCTTTGCTGATTCGTCAGTCTGCCCGTATGGGGGTTGCTGGCGTGTTAATGATTGTTTTAGCGCATGTAGAGCCCAGACAATTTCAGCGTTTTTCCATCTTACTTTATAGTATTGGAGTGATTTTGTTAGCCGCTGTTTTATTGGTTGGCGATGTCGGTAAAGGAGCGCAACGCTGGCTAGATTTAGGTATATTTCGTTTTCAGCCCTCAGAAATGATTAAAATCACTACGCCTATGATGGTTGCCTGGTATTTGTCGGGGCATGAGATTCCCCCGAAATGGCGACATATTTTAATAGCGGCTTGCTTTATTTTAATACCTACCATATTGATAATACGCCAACCAGATTTAGGAACATCGTTATTAGTGGCAAGTTCTGGTGCTTCTGTATTGTATTTTGCCGGATTGTCCTGGCGTTTTTTATTAACCAGTGTAGTCAGTCTAGCGGCACTTGCTCCCGTGTATTGGCAATTTTTTATGCGTGAATATCAAAAGGATCGGGTGCTTACCTTTTTAGATCCAGAAGCCGACCCTATGGGTAGGGGCTATCATATTATTCAATCGAAAATTGCTATTGGTTCAGGTGGCGTCTACGGCAAAGGCTGGCAAGGAAATACCCAGTCACAATTAGATTTTTTACCGGAAAGTTCAACCGATTTTATTTTTGCCGTGTTTGCTGAAGAATTTGGCTTGTTAGGTTGTCTGGGCTTATTGGCCGTGTATATATTTATTATTGCGCGAGGCTTATATATTGCAGTACAGGCGCAAGATACCTATGGGCGATTATTGGCCGGTAGTCTGGTGTGTACATTTTTTGTTTATGCCTTCGTCAATATCGGCATGGTTATTGGTATTTTACCTGTAGTAGGGGTTCCGCTACCTTTGATAAGTTATGGAGGTACATCCATGGTTACCTTATTTGCCGGTTTTGGTATCTTGATGTCTATTCATACACATAAGAAAATCCTGCCTAGCTGAGGGATATGCATCAAATCTATTTTTTGGAAGCGGCACCGTGGACCGTCCGCATTGCGCTGGCAAACAGCCTGCACTGACCAGGATAATATGAACTGCCCTTGCATCGAGCACAAACTGCATATCCTGTTCTATATGCTTGGCTCTTAATTTAAACCCGATGGGGTATGCTGCTGGGTATGTCATGCACACGGTCAGCCATTTTTTGAAACCATTTACTGTATTCAGATCTTTGTATGTTGGCGGCGAAATGGCTGGCAGTGCTTCCGGAATATTTCTAGCTATGACACAACTCTTGGCTTAATTGTTGTTGCCGGCGTAAGTGTCCTCCCGTAGCTGTTTTTGCACCTTGGCCGCCTTTGAAATGACCAACTTGCACTTTAGTTAATAACTGGTACATAAAAACCTGCTTTACCACTAACATCAGCAGTTTCACCAGCAGTAATTCAGTTGCGAAACTGCGATGCTACACGAATAAACGGTCCTTTTTTCGTTTACTTAAAAAACTACCTGATTACCCACGAGTTTTCGCCATTTTAAAAACAACCAACTAATGAGTACGTCATTCTTCATGCTCTTAGCAGGAATCTAACCAACAAGGAATAGATTCCCGATAAAGCTTGTGCCCAGCTTGACTGGGTAGACCTCGGGAATGACGCGCTATATAGAGTGTTACAGTCACTTCACCCTACCTGGCGGAGGCTTCTGGGTAATCAGGAAAAACTATCTATCCCTCCTAAAATCGGTTATTTTGAAAATCTTCAAATGCCTGAATTATTTCTGCTTTAGTATTCATGACAAATGGGCCTCCTCGTGCAACCGGTTCATTTAAAGGCCGTGCCGCTGCTAATAAAAATCGACAATGTTTATTTGCGCTAACGACTATCTGATCGCCTTTATCCAGGATGCCGATTTGTCGACGGGCAATTTTTTGCATAGCATTACCTACAGATAATTCGCCATCAAGTACAAAGATAAAAGCATTATCATCTGCATTAACGGTTTGCTTAAATACCTGATTTTTGGGTAAAGAGATATCCATATAAAGCGGATTAACATAGTGATTAATGACTGGGCCGCTTATGCCATTATTAGTTGAACCTGCAATCACGCGTACTTCAGCGCCATTAGCCTGGCGTTCCACAGCGATCTCATTTGCAGGAAATTCCTGATAAGCAGGGACTTGCATCTTATCTTTTGCGGGTAGGTTTATCCATAGTTGAAAGCCCTGCAATAAACCATCTTTCTGTTCTGGCATTTCTGAGTGAATAATACCTTTGCCAGCCGTCATCCATTGCACACCACCCGCTTCGATAACCCCCTCATGTCCGGCATTGTCTTTATGACGCATACGTCCCGCTAATAAGTAGGTAACGGTCTCAAAACCACGATGAGGATGATCAGGAAAGCCACCGATATAATCGTTGGCCTGATCAGTTTCAAATGCATCTAGCAATAAGAAAGGGTCCAGCATATTCAGCTCAGGCGTGCCGATCACACGAGTCATTTTTACACCATCACCATCGGTTGCTGGAATACCGGAGCTTAGTGATTGTAATTCTCTAATTTTAGTACTCATCTCGGTTCTCCCGTTGGTATACTGTTGAATCTTTATTCAGTTCCAGGACGATTATCCATAGCATAGGTGCCAGCCCCATGTGCAACCAGAAGTAAAAGGCCACCTGCCAGGCCAATATTTTTCATAAACATAATAAACTGCATTTGATTAGAAAAATCAGCATGAAAGATAAGCGCTGATAAGAGGCTGAAACCGGCTAATATGAGTGCTGCAAGCCGGGTTTTCCAACCTATAATTACCGCCAGACCTGCCACAACTTCAATAATAATGACCAAGGGTAGTAATTCTCCTGGAGTATTGAACGCCTCCATATGTGCTTGAGTGCCGGCATAAGAAAAAATTTTATTAATGCCAGCAATAAAGAAAATAAGTGCGAGTAATACTCGTCCAATCGGTGCTGCTAGTGTCTGCAATGACGTCATGTTGATTCTCCCTAATGATTAAATTTTAAAAGTAGCTCGCTAAAAGCTGGATAAAGTTTACCTGTTGACCAAAAAAGAATAAACATCAATAATTGCAAATCATTGTTCACTTTATAAGAACTATACTATGGGTCAGCTAGAAGATATGCAGGTTTTTATCCGCGTGGTAGAGGCGGGTGGAATTAGCCGGGCTGCGGAACAACTGGGGTTGGCGAAATCCGCTGTCAGCCGAAGACTGGCTGATCTGGAATCGCGGCTGGGTGTGCGCTTGCTAAATAGAAGCACACGCATATCGAGCCTGACTGAGGCGGGTCATGGGTTTTATGCACGCTCGATAAAAATTATCGATGATGTTGCCGAACTCAATGCCATCACCAACGATACTAATAGCACTTTAACAGGCATAATTAATCTGGCAGTGCCGTTATCGTTTGGACTGTCTCATTTGGCTCCGGCGATTGATGCTTTTTTAAAGCTACACCCCGAACTGAAAATCAATATTGATTTTTCAGACAGACATAAAAATTTAATTGAAGAAGGCCTTGATCTTGCTGTACGCATTGCCGATTTAAAAGATTCAAGTTTGGTTGCACGCAAAATCTCCCCGATAAAAACCATCATCTGTGCCAGCCCTGATTATTTAAAAAAACATGGCGCACCTGTAGCATTGGATGACTTAAAGCATCATCAATTGCTACATTATAATTTATCAAACTCATCGGCCTGGAAACTAACAGATAAACAAGGAGAGCAACACTTTATTCATTTTATAGGCAACATAAAGGCTAATAACGGTGACTTTCTAAAAGACATGGCTATAGCAGGACACGGAATCATAATGATACCAACATTTATCTCATGGAAGGCAATTGCCATGGGCGAATTGGTGCCGATATTACCTGAATACAATACACCTCAACTCAATGCCTATGCGGTTTACCCTCAGACCCGGTATTTGTCACAAAGAACTCGAATGCTGATTGATTTTTTAGTGCAACGGTTTGGTGAGAATCCCTACTGGGATCATATATGACCTTTTGATCTTGGCTCTGTCGCTTAAATGTGCAATCCTTGATTAATACGGCTATAAGAATAAGCGGCATGAAAAAAAGCTTTTCAATGCAACATAAAATGTTTGAATACTTAATGGTGACATAATCTTGATGATTGATGACAGCAATACCCAAAATGGAAACAGCGAAAATTGGCAATGGAATATGATCAATCGATTAAAGCTGGTATTACGCCAAGCTTTGTTTATTCGAATGAATGGCGAACTAAATCTGAGCAAGAAAAATTGGAAAAGTTGATAAACCTAAGAAAGAAAACTATCTTGATTATTTACGCTAATAAAAGGTTAATTACATCAGTGCGTGTCATAAATAATTTATGAGGCGTAGCGTTAAATGGCACAAAGCCAAATTTCCCATAAATTGAATAGCGCCTGCTTTAGCATCGACAATGATAAGAGGAAAGGCAACGGTTTTACTGACAGATAGCAGCTTTTTTAATGCATCAATTAATAACCACTCTCCAAAGTCATGTTTTGCGTAGCTCTTATCGACTGCTAAATGAGCAATTAATCCACCAGCCTGTGCGGGCTTATGTTTTTTCTGTAGTTTTTGAGGTAATAAACTCACATTAATAGCTGTCATTGTCAGGGTGTAGTAACCAATAATAGTCACAGGGTTTGGATAATTTTCTAAGACAAATATGCGGGTATTATCTTTATCCGATTGTTGACTAGCCATCATGCATAAATGGTTGTTGAGTGCTTCAACACCGCAATTTAAAAGACTTCGTTTATGTATTTTCTTATCCAGCGATACTCTGATCACAATTGTGTTTTGTTGTCATGGCGTTGTGCTGCTTGTTGTAACCGTGAATGTTTTTTGAGAGGAGCATCTAAAGCATCAACGAGTCGCATTACATCTTTTCGGCTAAGCTGCAAGATATGCTCATGTTCCATAATGCTTTTTGCTATTTTCAATAGCGGCGTTAAGAACAAATGAATTAATGCTGGAAATGCCTGACAGTGCTGCGGCCTCAGATAATAAAGCTTGTGTATCAGAATCAACTCTCGCGGTAATTCGGGGGGATGGATTTATCATAAAGGATCTACTTTTATCTGCCGATATGACACATATTTATAATATGCCATATTGTTATTTAAAAACAATGAAAACTTAAATAGTTACTTGTGTGAAGCCTTGTAAAATCATAGCTGTATAAGGTTTAAAAATATATATACACTTGCTTATCGACTATAATAACGATCCTCAATTTGTTATAGAGTATGACCAAGCAATTTATGCTGAGATTAAGTCTAATTTTCATTATTCAAACGACTGGCGAGTTACATCTGAGCAAGAAAAATAAAAAAATTAGATAAATCAATAAAAACGTCATTCAGGAAATCACCCATAAGGAAAATAGCTCACTACTTTATGAAAACAGGGACATTTACAGATTATCACGCCAAATATTACGCCTACAAATTAACCAGACAAACTTCTGCTGGTGACGTAGAGCGGTTATCAACATCACTCTTCGATGCCAGTGTAGACCTAAATCCTCATCAAATTGAAGCAGCACTGTTTGCTTTACGCTCTCCCTTATCTAAAGGCGTAGTTTTAGCTGATGAAGTTGGACTTGGGAAAACTATCGAAGCTGGTTTGGTGCTTTGCCAGTATTGGGCAGAAAGAAAGCGTAATTTACTAGTTATTTGCCCCGCCTCACTACGTCGCCAATGGGCGGCTGAACTTACCGAAAAATTCAATTTACCCTGTGTCATTTTAGACTCTATAGCAGTCAGAAAAATGAAAGCAGATGGCATCTATAATCCTTTCAAACAAAACAAAGTTATCATTCTTTCCTATCACTATGCCAGTCGAATGGAAGATGAATTGGTTGCTATTCCCTGGGATTTAGTCACTATCGATGAAGCACATAAACTGCGTAATGCACACCGTACAAGTAACCGTATGGGTCAGGCTTTACGACGTTCCCTTGCAGGCAGGCAAAAATTACTACTCACTGCAACGCCATTACAAAATAGCTTAATTGAACTTTACGGCCTATCTACGCTAATAGATGATCAACTATTTGGTGACGATAAAATATTCCGTCAGCAATACATAAGCTCTAGCGAAAACTTACCAGAATTACGTAGCCGTCTTAACGGCTTTGTTAAGCGAACTCTAAGAAAACACGTATTAGAGTATGTGAAATACACAGAGCGACGAACTTTCACACAACCTTTTTCCCCCAGTGATGAAGAGCAGCGCTTATATGATGCTTTATCAGCTTTCATGTTACGTGAAGATTCTTATGCACTTCCAAAGAAGCAGCGCCATCTAACCAATTTGATATTGCGTAAACTACTGGCTTCATCTACCTTTGCTGTAACAGCCACATTAGAGCGAATTCAACACCGGCTTGTCGCGTTAAAACAGCAATCTTTAGAAACTGCAGAAGATTTCTTAACGGGGTTGATTTCAGACGAAGAGCTTGAAGATGAATATTTAGAAACACTTGAGGATAGCAGTCAAGAAGACGTTAATATTGAGTCAGCGATAAACCTGGAGCAGTTAGAACAAGAAATTACAGAATTGGCTACTTATATAAAATGGGCGCAAGCAATCCATACTGATGCCAAGACTCAGCAACTTAATACGGCATTAGAGATAGGGTTTAGGGAAATGCAAAAAATGGGGGCAGCCAATAAAGCCATCATTTTCACTGAATCCAGACGAACACAAGAATATTTGAAGGGCTACCTCAACCAACATGGTTATCAAGGCAAATTAGTTACTTTCAATGGCACCAATAACGATAGTGATTCAACTGAAATTTATCAACAATGGTTAGTTTCTAACCAAGATAGTGACAAAATTACAGGCTCACGAGCTGTTGATCGTAAAACAGCTTTGATTGAATACTTTCGTGATCAAGCAGAAATAATGATTGCCACTGAAGCCGCTGCTGAGGGTGTGAATTTACAATTTTGTTCCTTAATTATTAATTATGACTTGCCCTGGAATCCACAGCGCATAGAGCAAAGGATTGGTCGCTGCCACCGTTATGGTCAGAAATTTGATGTAGTCGTCATCAACTTCATTAACCAGCGCAATTATGCAGATCAGCGAGTTTTAGAACTGCTAACTGAAAAGTTTAATCTCTTCGATGGTGTATTTGGAGCCTCTGATGATATTTTGGGGAGTATTGAGTCAGGTGTAGATTTTGAAAAACGCATCCAAAATATTTATGACAGTTGCCGAACAGCCAAAGAAATTGAATCTGCATTTACTCAATTACAAATAGAACTGGAAACAGACATCAATGATAAGCTTCAGCAAACTCAACAGTTATTATTAGATAACTTTGACGAAGATATCCATGACCTACTCAAAATTCAATTAGATAAGGCAGAACAGCGTTTAGACAAAATCAGCCGTTGGTTTTGGGCCGTCACTCAGCATCAATTAAATGAAAAAGCAGACTTTGATAACACGAGTCATAGCTTTAGATTACAAGAAAATATTATTCAAGAAGCGCCTACTGGACAATATCAATTAATTCGTAAAGGGCATGATAAAAAAGGACAAATACTCAATGCTCACACCTATCGCTTAACTCATCCATTAGGCGAATGGGTTTTAGACTCTGCTAAAACCCAAGATACCCCAACAGCACACCTCACATTTGATTATGCTGCTCATGGTGCAAAAATAACCGTTCTGGAAAACCTTTTGGGACAGACCGGTATCTTGAAATTACAACGCTACAGTATAGAAGCATTAGAACGCACCGAAGATCATCTCATATTTGCTGCGCAAACAGATAATGGCGAGAGTATTCCCTCAGAAACAGTCCAAAAAATTATGCAACTACCTACAAGTTCTTGTCAGCCAGGTATAGTAGAAGAAAGCCCATTGATTGAGCAGTCATTGATAGTAGCACAGCATGAAATAGCTCAAATGGTTAATAACCGGAATCTGACTTTTTTTGAAGAAGAAGTTAATAAACTAGATCACTGGGCAGATGATTTGAAATATAGCCTGGAACAAAGTATCAAAGAAACGGATAAAGAAATTAAAGAAGTGCGTCGATATGCCAAGATAGTACCTACACTGGAAGAAAAAGTCAGCTTACAAAAACAACAGCGAGACCTAGAGCGGGCTCGAAATAAACAGCGTAAAGAACTCTTTGACCGCCAAGATGAAGTAGATGACCGCCGGGAAGGATTGATAGAACAATTGGAAAGTAAGCTTAACCAGAAAACACAGATTGAAGATTTATTTATTATTCGATGGAGTCTTTGCGGATGATTTCTAAGTTCTCAGATTATATTGTTTATGTTGATGAAAGTGGTGATCATGGGTTGAAAAGTATAGCTTAAGATGGAGCAATAATTAAGTGAAGACTAAAATGTTTTCCTTAGAAAGCACAAAGCCCCGGTGCTTCCACTGAGGCTTTGTGCCGACCAAGTATCCCCAATCCAGGCGACATTATACCTAATACTATTACAGGTAGGTGTGGATTTATCCGTACAGTGCAGCTAAAGCGGCACCTACAAATGAGAATAAACGAAAATTATGAGTAAAACTAAACTGGAACTGACCTGGATTGGCAAGGACAAGCGGCCAAAGCTGGAACCGCGTATTTTATTGGAAGACCCTGCAAAATCTTATCATGCGAAACATCGTGTGTCTGAGAATGATCAATTTGATAATAAGCTGATTTTTGGTGATAACTTATTGGCATTGAAAGCGTTAGAGCAGGAATATACTGGAAAAGTGAAGTGTATTTATATTGATCCTCCTTATAACACAGGCAATGCTTTTGAATATTATGATGATGGATTAGAGCATTCGACATGGTTATCTTTAATTAAAGATAGGATTATTATTTTAAGAAATTTATTAAGAGAGGACGGTTTTTTTTGTTGCCATATTGATGATTCTGAAGGTCATTATTTAAAAGTACTTCTAGATGAAATTTTTGGTAGAAATAACTATTTAAGTACTCTTTATGTTCAAGTACGTTATTCAGACAAAACCCTAAAACAAGATATGAACTTTCATAAACAAATTGAACAAGTTCACGTATATAGAAAAGCTTGGGGGGTTCAACCAAACTTAAATAAAAAAATCAAGAGTTTTGATAAATTCTGTTTTTATGTTGAGGAGAAACATCCTGGGAGGGAAGTTTGTCTGGGTGGGAAAAAAGTGATTATTTTTGAAAAAAAATCTTACACGATAAAAAAATCTGATGGTTCAGAGAATGGTCTTAAAGAAATATGGGCAACTGGTTCTATTCTTGATGGAAATTCATCTGGAAGATTTTTCAGGGATTACTTTGAGGGTAGAGTTGAAGAAGATGGACTTGGCGTATTATATAAAGTGTATGGTATTGGAGACGATAAATTTGATTATAGATATTTTACTGGTCCTCAAAGAGCGGGAGCTACTAAAGGTAAATATTTTCAAGGTGTACCTATAAAGCAACTTGAAGACCCTAATGCGGTTCAAACCACTCCAATTGAAAACTTTTATGATTTGGCCGGTAGTTTCGGGAATTGTCGGCATGAGGGTGGAGTAGATTTTCGTAGTGGAAAAAAACCCGAAAAATTAATTGAAATTATTTTAAAACACTTTTCTGATAAAGGTGATTTAGTACTTGATTCATTTGGAGGCTCAGGTTCAACAGGTGCAGTCGCGCATAAAATGGGTCGTCGTTGGATTATGGTGGAGCTGGGCGAACATTGCCATACCCACATTGTCCCTCGCTTACAAAAAGTTATTGATGGCGAAGATCAAGGTGGCATTTCCAAAACTGTTAATTGGCAAGGAGGCGGTGGTTTTCGTTATTACAGTCTAGCTCCGTCCTTATTAGAAAAAGACCGCTGGAATAACTGGGTGGTCAATAAAGCTTACAATCCATTAATGCTATCAGAAGCTTTATGTAAACTAGAAGGCTTTACTTATGCTCCTTCTGATACTCAATGGTGGAAGCATGGTTACTCTACAGAGCAAGATTTTATTTATGTGACTACAGAAAATTTATCAGTTGCTCAATTACAAGAATTATCAGATGAAGTGGGTGGCGAACAATCATTGCTAGTGTGTTGTACCGCTTTTCGTTGTAAGGCTGATCGATTTGCGAACCTGACCTTAAAGAAAATACCGAAAATGGTCTTGTCACGTTGCGAGTGGGCGCATGATGATTACAGTTTAAGTATTGAAAACCTACCGCAGATGGAGCAACCTGATGCAGAACCTGAGCAAAATGACCTATACGACATGTAGGTGCGGCTTTAGCCGCACAGTTGATAACTCTGCAGGGTATCGTGCGGATAAATCCGCACCTACAGGCGGTCATTATGCCTTATGATAATTTGCGTAAAGGACGTTTTAGTGAGGCAGGTAGGGCTTATTTTGTAACAACTGTCTTAGCAAATAGAGAACAG
>Ga0208648_1001104_pt1 | contig 23606 bp, 24 predicted proteins | sample AntAceMetag02UKL_FD_184772 | JGI IMG/M metagenome (GOLD analysis project Ga0208648, IMG submission 184772) | Saline lake microbial communities from Ace Lake, Antarctica - Antarctic Ace Lake Metagenome 02UKL (SPAdes) (version 2) | ecosystem: Environmental > Aquatic > Non-marine Saline and...
AAGGTGAGAACTTATGATTATATTCGAGACAGAGTTAGCGGAGAATTCAAACTGCCTTCTCTTGCACAGCTGATTGAAGAAAAATCTCAGGGAAATTTTGTGCCTCCCTAGAATTTATAGCGGATACTTTTTAGGCATCTATTTTATTATTTTCAGTGTCGAAACCATTAGTTCGGATATGCTATTTTAATTGAATATTTAGCCTACTCTAAGCCAGATTAATTATGCAGTAATTTGCTGCTGATGATTTATCAGATTTAAAATCTGACTACTAATTAATAGCATTTGATTGTGAATATTGTGTGAAAAATATTAAAATGAGTTGAAATTAGGCGGACATTTTTTATTTAGGATATATCCAGAGGGCTTAAGTCAATAGCATAGCCCGTCCGGATAGTTTGTACTCCAGTCAGTCGGTCATTCTGGTTTGTAGCGTACTGAGTCACTGCCATTAAGTTAAGGAATATTCCAATAAATAACAAAGCACTAGCGTAGGTTGGGTTAGATTTTTTTTGCGTAGCAATAAAAAACGTAACCCAATATCTTAGACAATATCAAAAATGCTGGGTTACGTTATCTGCGCTGCGCTTAGATAAACTAATCCAACCTACGGTAAAGCATTGTTTTACATTATTTATCTCTTAACTTAATGGCAGTGAACGTACTGAGTCCGCACTACAAACTTCTAGTCCTGCAAGTTATTTAACTCTCAATTCTTAGAACTCAATTCAATTACTATAATTATTTACCCATGCAATTTGATTTACTAAACAACGATGGTCTAGCGCGTCGAGGGCGTTTGACTTTTGAGCGAGGCGTAGTCGAGACGCCTATTTTTATGCCAGTTGGTACCTATGGTTCGGTTAAGTCTCTGACCCCGCATGAGCTCACTGATATTGGTGCGCAAATTATACTGGGCAATACCTTTCATTTGATGCTGCGACCCACCACCGATGTTATCAAGGCGCATGGTGATTTGCATGATTTCATGAGCTGGCAAGGGCCTATACTTACGGACTCAGGTGGATTTCAGGTGTTTAGTCTGGGCGAGTTGCGTAAAATAACTGAAGCAGGTGTTACCTTTAAATCACCTATTGATGGAAGCAAGATTTTTATGGGGCCAGAAGAATCGATGCAAGTACAGCGTGAGTTAGGCGCGGATATTGTAATGATTTTTGATGAGTGCACGCCCTATCCAGCGACCGTGCAGGAAGCGGCTGATTCGATGCGTTTATCTTTACGCTGGGCTGAACGCAGTAAAAAAGCGCATGCTGATAATCCATCCGCATTATTCGGTATAGTTCAGGGGGGCATGTACGAGCATTTGCGCCATGAGTCAATCGCGGGCCTGGTTGATATTGGTTTTGATGGTTATGCTATTGGGGGCCTTTCTGTGGGTGAGCCTAAAGATGAAATGATGGCTACTCTGGATGTCGTGCATCCGCATTTGCCTGCAGATAAACCTCGATATTTAATGGGCGTTGGTACGCCTGAGGATTTAATCGAAGCAGTTAGGCGTGGTATTGATATGTTTGATTGTGTGATGCCTACGCGTAACGCACGTAACGGACATATTTTTACTACGACTGGCGTGATTAAAATTCGTAATAGCCAATATCAATTTGATACCAGACCTTTGGATGAAAATTGTGCCTGTTACACCTGCAAGAATTACTCACGTTCCTATTTGCGCCACCTGGATAAGTGTCACGAGATATTGGGTGCGCGATTAAATACCATGCATAATTTGTATTATTATTTACACTTAATGCAGGAAGTGCGTGAAGCTATAGAAAATAAAGTATTCACACAATATGTAAGATCATTTTATGCACAACGGGGCAAGGTTGTTCCGGGGTAACTATATAACATGTCACCATTGCGAAGCATATAGAGAGTTTATTTTGTCGATAGCAAGGTGCTGAAACAGACGTGTAGCCAGCTACGTAACTGTTTCTGCAAAGCAGCCTATCGGCAAAAAACTACCGATAGCAATCGATAATGGTCGCTGTGCGAAGTATATGTCATAATAGAAAGCTTTTTACTAACTAATTGATGATATTGGGGAAGACATGAGTTTTTTAATTTCTGACGCTGTTGCTGAAGCAGCTCCAGCAGTAACACAACAACCTGGCTGGGAAGGGATGATGTTTCCTATAGGTATTTTAGTGTTTTTTTACTTTTTATTTTTAAGGCCTCAGCACAAGCGTACCAAAGAACATAAAAAAATGCTTGAGCAGATGCAGCCTGGCGCAGAAGTGGTAACTGGTGGCGGAGTATTGGGCAAGGTGGTTAGTCTGGATGAAAATTTTGTACAAGTTGAAATTGCGACCGATGTCGTTATTCAAGTGCAGCGCCATCAGATTGGTAGCTTAATGCCAAAAGGGACTTATAAAGTTCAAATGAAAAAATCTAAATCTTAAGTCGCTGAAAGCGTTTAGGAACAGACATATTTAGATGAGCACATCGCGAGAGTAAGCTAGTTTTAACTCCTGAGTGTGCTCATTCTTCGTTGGTGCAGACAGCGCCAGACATTGATTTATCTTGTTGGACTTATCATGCAAAATCATTTCCCTTTATGGAAAAACCTACTGATTCTCGCCGTCCTGGTCCTGGGGATTGTGTATTCATTACCTAATCTTTATGGTGATGATCCATCAGTACAAATATCAGTGAGCGATGCCACTGACATTACAGAAATACAGCTGACACAAATCGAAGGCACGCTGATCGATGCCTCTATTACTGCAAAAGCGATAGAATTACAAGGCAGTAAATTATTAGCGCGCTTTAATAATACTGATGATCAGATGCGTGCTGCAGATTTGTGGCGTAATAGCCTTAGTAACCGTTATATTGTGGCTTTAAATTTGGCACCGGCAACACCTGAATGGCTACGTTCATTAGGCGCCAAGCCGATGTATTTAGGGCTGGATTTGCGTGGTGGGGTGCATTTTCTTTTAGAAGTCGATATGGGCGCAGCATTAAAACAAGCTGAGGAACGCTATAATAGCGATGTTCGTCTGGCACTGCGTACTGCTAAAATTCGTTATAAGTCGGTAGCCTTCGAAAATGGCGCGATTAAAGTTGTGTTGCGTGATGAGCAGGACAAGCTACTGGCTATCGCTATGGTAGATGATGAATTTCGTAAGCTGGATATGAAAGTAGACGAAACACAGCCAGTGATATATCTAAGTATTTCAGAACAGGAAATAAATGAAATCAAGAAATTTGCCTTGGCACAAAACATTACAACCTTACGTAATCGTGTTAATGAGCTAGGTGTTTCCGAGCCAGTGATTCAGCAGCAGGGTGATAACCGCATTGTTGTGCAACTACCTGGCGTGCAGGATACGGCGCAAGCGAAAGAAATTCTTGGTACAACAGCAACTCTGGAATATCGCAAGGTTGATACTGAACATGATGTGCAACGTGCTGTAAGAGGGCATGTACCTGCAGGGTCCAGCCTTTACTATGAGCGAGATACCAAAGTACCTGTTTTATTAAAGCGACGTGTGATTATTACTGGAGATCAGATTGTTGATGCTTCATCAGGTCTGGATCAGAATGGTTCTGCATCGGTTAATATCACCTTGAACGGTATCGGTGCCAAGAAAATGGGTAAATTCACTAAAGATAATATAGGCCAACCTATGGCTGTAGTGTTTATTGAACAGAAAAGCACGACGACCATGGTGAATGGCAAAAAGGTACGGCGCAAAGAAAAAATTGAAGAAGTTATCAGTATCGCAACGGTTCGCGATGCCTTTAGCAAGCGTTTTCAAACAACTGGTTTGGATAGTCCTCAAGAAGCGCGCAAACTTTCTTTATTGCTAAGAGCGGGTGCTTTGGCTGCTCCTGTGGATATCGTTGAAGAGCGTACTGTAGGTCCAAGCCTGGGGCAGGATAATATTAATAAAGGCATGTTGTCTGTGCTGGTGGGTTTTGTATTAGTACTGGTTTTTATGGCAGTTTATTATAAAATCTTTGGTCTGATTGCTAATCTGGCATTGACCTTTAATCTGGTTGTCATTGTTGCGGTGCTATCTATGTTGCAGGCAACTTTAACTTTGCCGGGTATCGCCGGGATTGTTTTGACTGTGGGTATGGCTGTTGATGCGAATGTGTTAATTTTTGAACGTATTAAAGAAGAATTGCGCAATGGGAACTCTCCACAAACGAGTATTTATCTAGGATACGAAAAGGCCTTTGCAACGATTTTTGATGCTAATATCACAACTTTATTAGTGGCCCTGGTGTTATTTGGTTTTGGTACCGGCTCTATTAAAGGTTTTGCAATTACCCTGGCAATAGGGATTTTAACTTCCATGTTTACCGCTATTTTAGGCTCTCGTATGATGATTAACTGGATATATGGTTCTCGTCAACGTATTGATAAGCTATCTATTTAGGAAGGAGAAATACTATGACTAAACAAATTGATTTTTTAGGTAAACGCCGTTTTGCGGCAATTTTTTCCGGTTTATTATTGATAGCGTCCATTGCTTCTTTAGCTACGCAAGGTTTAAAACTCGGTATTGATTTCACTGGCGGCACCTTGGTAGAAATCGGCTATAAACACTCCGTCGATCTTAAGGTTATGCGTGCGGCCCTGGAAAAAGCGAGTTTTGATGATGCAACCGTGCAACATTTTGGTTCGACACAAGAGATGTTGATTCGCCTAAAACCGAGAGAAGGTTTAAGTAGCGCTCAGCTTAGCACCGAAGTTGCAGCTGCGGCTAATGCAGCAATGGCAGAGTCAGGCGATTTACGTCGAGTTGAGTTTGTCGGGCCACAAGTCGGTGAGGAATTGACTGAAGATGGTGGTTTAGCTTTGCTATACTCTATGTTTGGTATATTGATTTATGTTGCCTGGCGCTTTGAATATAAATTTGCCTTAGGGTCTGTCGCAGCATTGATCCATGATGTCGTGATTACTCTGGGGTTTTTCTCAATAATACAGCTAGAATTTGATTTAACTGTTTTGGCGGCTGTTTTGGCGGTGATTGGTTACTCGCTAAACGATACCATAGTTGTTTATGATCGTATTCGTGAAAATTTTATACTGCTGCGTACGGGATCAGCAGAAGAAATAATGAATGCTTCATTGAATCAGACTTTAAGTCGCACCATCATGACTTCTTTGACAACGCTTTTAGTATTAATCGCATTAGCATTATTGGGTGGTGAGATTATCCATAATTTTGCGATTGCTTTAACCGTTGGTGTGGTAATCGGAACTTATTCCTCTATTTTTGTCGCAAGTCCTTTAGTACTGGCATTAGGTGTTAGTAAAGAAGATTTGATGGAACCAGAGATTGAAGGTAGTGACATTGATGCCATGCCATAGGGTGGCGTATATATTGAGCTTTGAAGGCGTGAGAATACATAGCTAAGATCTTTAACATAAAAACAATTTCGATAAGATTCCCAAAAGAAATCTTGCACTATTTATAATTTATTATTTAACTTTGGAGTTTAAAAAAAATGGCAGTAGAACGTACTTTTTCTATCGTAAAACCTGATGCAGTAGCCGCTAACAATATCGGTGAGATTTATAGTCGTTTTGAAAAAAATGGTCTACGCATTGTTGCAGCTAAAATGATGCAACTAACTAAAGAAAAAGCAGAAGGCTTTTATGCTGAGCATAGCGAGCGTGGTTTTTTCAATGATTTAATCTCTTTCATGACTTCTGGTCCAGTAATGGTTCAGGTTTTGGAAGGTGAAGGTGCGGTCATGAAAAACCGTGATTTAATGGGCGCAACTAACCCTAAAGAAGCGGCTCCAGGTACAATTCGCGCAGATTTTGCAACCAGCATTGATGAAAATGCCGCGCATGGTTCAGATTCAGCTGAATCTGCAGCACGTGAAATTGCTTATTTCTTCTCAGATGCAGAACTTTGTGACCGCATCCGTTAATAAAGAAAAAATAAATCTACTCAATTTTGACAGAAAGGGCTTACAAGCCTTTTTTGCCGAAATTGGCGAGAAACCGTTTCGCGCCACCCAGTTGATAAAATGGATTTATCAAGAAAGGGAGTATGATTTTGATCAAATGACTAATTTAAGTAAGTCTTTGCGGACTTATTTAAAAGAGCATTGTTGTATTATCGCGCCAGAGATTATTTTTGAACAAGTTGCCAGTGATGGCACCCGTAAATGGGTTGTGGAAATGGGCGGCGGCAATAAAGTTGAAGCAGTTTATATTCCTGAAAAAAACCGTGCAACCTTGTGTGTATCATCGCAAGTAGGTTGTGCTTTAGCTTGTACTTTTTGTTCTACTGCGCAACAGGGTTTTAATCGTAACCTGAGTACTGCTGAAATTATTGGTCAATTAATGGCTGCGAATGATCGCGTCGGAGAGCAAGGGCGAGTTACTAACGTTGTGATGATGGGTATGGGCGAGCCTTTATTAAATTTTGATAGTGTCGTGTCTGCGATGAATTTAATGACCGAGGACTTTGCCTTTGGCTTGTCTAAGCGACGAGTGACCCTCAGCACTTCGGGTGTTGTTCCGGCAATGTATCGTTTAACAGAAGTTTGCGATGTTAGTATGGCTGTATCATTACATGCACCGACCGATGCGGTACGTGATATTTTAGTGCCGATTAACCAAAAATATCCTTTAAAAGAATTGATGGCTGCATGTCAAAAATATATAGCAACATCACCTAGAGGTTATATTACTTTTGAATATGTCATGTTAGATGGTGTGAACGATTCTCTGGCTGATGCGCGAGCACTGGTAAAGTTACTGAAAAACGTACCTTCAAAAATGAATTTAATACCATTTAATCCATTCCCGAATACTAAATACACCTGTTCCTCAAAAGAGGTTATTGAAAGATTTAGAGATGTATTGTATAAAGCCGGGATTGTCACCACTGTGCGCAAGACGCGCGGTGAAGATATTGATGCTGCCTGCGGTCAGTTAGTCGGTAAAGTTAATGATAAAAGCCGCAGGGCAGAGAAGTTGCTACGTATGGAGGCGCAGCATGCAAATTAAACAAGTCTGGCTGCTCGTGATAATAGGATTGATAACGGCATGCTCATCTACTGATGAGAAGGAAAAAGTGGCCTATGTTGAACAAGAGCCAGTTATCCTGGATCGTTCGACTAAAGATCGAGCTAAAACATTAACCGAGCTGGGCTTGGCTTATTATCAATTAGAAAAATATCAGTACGCACAGGAGAATCTGGAGCGTTCACTACAGCTGGACAGTAATAATGCGACGACCTATCAGATTTTTGCCTTAATTAAACAGCGTAGTAAGGAAGCGGATAAAGCGCAGTATTATTTTGATAAGGCATTGAAACTGGAGCCTGACAATTTCGATATACTTACTGCTTATGCGGTGTTTCTATATGAGCAAGATCGTCATGATGAAGCCCGGGTTCTGTTAAATCAGGTCGTTAATGCACCGTTCTATAAGAAAACATGGGTCGCTTATAGTTACCTGGGGTTATATGATTTACAGAATAACCAGCAAAGACAGGCTGAGATAAAGTTTTATAAAGCGTTGCAGACTGATCCGGAATATTCGCTGGCTTTGTTTGAAATGGCTAAAATTCGCTATGCAAAAAGCGAGATGATGTCTGCCAGAGCCTTTATTGAACGCTACTTTAGTGTGGCGGGAAAAACTCTGGATGGCTTAGAACTCGGCATTAAAATAGAAACGGCATTACAGACTTATGACCTGGTTGAGCAGTATCAACTGGAATTAAAGCGCAGCTTCCCTTATTCAGATGCAGCAGCAAACATAAAAAGCTTTTAACCGGATAAAGATTTATTTATGGTAAAGAATATTCAGGCAATTCGTGGTATGCACGATGTCCTCCCTGAGCAAACCGTGCGCTGGCAGTTTGTTGAACGACATGTAAGAGATGTTTTAGGTACCTATGGTTACCAGGAAATACGCCTGCCTATCGTCGAAAAAACAGAATTATTTAAACGTTCGATCGGTGAGGTAACAGATATTGTCGAAAAGGAAATGTATACTTTCGATGATAGAAATGGTGATTCGCTAACCTTGAGACCTGAAGGTACCGCAGGCTGCGTGCGAGCCTGTCTGGAACACGGCTTATTACATAATCAGGTGCATAGACTCTGGTATTATGGTCAGATGTTTCGTTACGAGCGCCCGCAGAAAGGCCGTTATCGTCAGTTTATACAATTAGGTGTCGAAACCTATGGTATGGCCGATGCGGATATTGATGCAGAATTAATCTTACTCAGCCATCGACTATGGCAGCGACTGGGTATCAGTGATGCGCTAGAGTTGCAATTAAATTCGCTGGGTACCATCGATGAAAGAGCTGTTTATCGTGAACAGTTGGTCGAATATTTTAGTGCCAACGCTGAGCAACTGGATGAAGATAGTCAGCGTCGTTTGCTGAGTAATCCGCTACGTATTCTGGATACCAAAAATCCTGATATGCAGGCATTGGTTGAAGCTGCACCGAAACTGATGGAGTTTTTAGGCGCAGAGAGCAAGGCGCATTTTAGAAAACTCACCGATACCCTTGATGCTCTGGGAATTGCCTATACGTTGAATAAACGCCTGGTCAGAGGTCTGGATTATTATAGTAAAACTGTGTTTGAATGGGTCACTACTGAACTAGGAGCGCAAGGTACTGTGTGCGCTGGTGGTCGTTATGATGGTTTGATTGAACAACTCGGTGGCAAGCCAAACCATGCGGTTGGCTTTGCCATGGGCATGGAACGTATTCTGGCTTTATTAGAAAATCGGGATGATCTGAATAATATCCAGACTGTTGATGCATATATGATATTAGTCGGTGAAGCAGCACAACATGCGGGTATTGTGTTGGCAGAAAAGATAAGAGATGATGTGCCGGGTTTGAGATTACAAATACATTGCGGTGCAGGCAGTTTTAAAAGTCAGTTTAAAAAAGCAGATAAAAGTGGTGCGCATTACGCGCTAATTCTTGCGGAAAATGAAGTCTCGAATGAGACTATTGGTATTAAATTCTTGCGCACGGATGAAGAGCAACGTTCGGTTACATATGCTGAGCTTATTAAGTTATTAACAGCCTAAAATTTATATTAACGATTAGAAGGTAAAAAAGTGGAAATTTACGATACTGAAGAAGAACAAGTTGCAGCTTTAAAAGATTGGTGGAAAGGCAATGGAACATCGGTCATAAGCGGAGTAGTGATGGCTATTATCGTTGTGGGTGGCTGGAGTTTGTGGCATAGTTATCAGCAAGATAAAATGAACCGGGCTTCGTCATTATATGAGCAAATAATAAAGGCTGAGGCAGCGAGCCAAGTCGAGTCAGTTGATGAAATTGCCAATAAATTGAATACCAATTACAACTCTACTGCTTATGCTAGCTATGCTCTTTTATTCGCAGCAAAAGCAAAAGTTGAACAACAGGATTTAGTTGCTGCGAAAGAGCAATTGCAATTAGCGGTTGCTACCAGTAATGATGCTGAAATAACACATGTCGCACGTACCCGTTTGATTAGGGTGTTATTGGCTCTACAGGAATATGAGCAAGGCCTAGGACTTATTGCCGATGTTGACCAGTCTTCTCTGGGCGGCTTTGGAGCAATTTATGATGAACTAAAAGGTGATTTATATGTTGCCATGGGGCGTGTTGGAGAGGCACGAACTGCATATCAGGCGGCTTTGTCAGCAGGGCAAAGTTCATCACCATTATTACAATTTAAACTAGATGATTTAACCAGCTCTGATAGTGCAGGTGCACTGTAGGACATGCATTGTAACCAGAGCGTCATATATGACGACCTGGCCTAATAAGCAAACACTGATTTCTAAATGCAAAGAATTTTAGCTTTAATATTTATTTTAGGTTTGACTGGTTGTGCAACACTGACCAATATGACTAATACCGTTGGTGATTTATTCAAAAATTCGGATAATTCAGAACCACCGGCAGAACTGACAGAGTATGAGCCAGAAGTAAAACTCGAGGTTTTATGGGATAAATCTGATGGCATCGGAACCGATGAACTGGCACTTAATCTGGTGCCGGCTGTTGCTGATGGCCGGGTTATTATTGCTGATCATGATGGCTTGATTCAAGCTAGAAGCTTGATTGATGGTGAACTATTCTGGGAAGTTGAAACAGACTTGCCTATTTCATCAGGTCCGGTTATTGATGGTGATTTACTCTTTGTAGGTACCAGTAAAGCAGATGTTCTGGCATTAAATACCAATACAGGCGAGGCCGTCTGGAAACATCGAGTATCCAGTGTAGTCCTGGCATTACCTGTTGTGGTCGGCGATAATCTGATTGTTCGTTCTGCTGATGGTTATGATATCGCGCTGAATAGGGCGGATGGTACGCAAAACTGGGTTGTTGAACATAATATTCCTGCCTTAACTGTTAGAGGTGATGGCGCGCCAGTAGCCGTCGGAAATATGGTGATTATCGGTTACGCTAATGGTAAATTAATAGCCATTAATTCAGCCAATGGTGCTCATATATGGGAAACCAGTGTTGCTGTTCCTCATGGTCGTTCTGAAATAGACCGTCTTTCCGATCTTAATGGAACTCCAGTTTTAAGTGATGACATTATTTTTGTCAGCAGTTATCAAAGCGGAGTCAATGCTGTTATGCCTATAGACGGGGAAATCTTATGGCGTAATGAAACTATCTCTGCTTTTCAAGGCTTAAGTACTGACTTTAGTTATTTATATTTATGCGATGCAAACAGTGATGTGTGGCAATTAGATCAACGTAATGGCGCTTCTTACTGGAAGCAGGCAGGCTTGCATCAACGACGCTTATCAATGCCTGCCGTTTATGGTGATTATGTGGTCGTCGGTGATTTTGAGGGCTATTTACACTGGCTATCAAAAACGGATGGTCGCTTACTGGGCCGCATAGAAATTACTGATGAGCCTATTGTTGCCCAACCTGTTGTGGTTGAAGATACGCTTTTTGTTTATGCCTCTGATGGGACTTTAGCTGCAGTTAAGGTATTGTTGTTTTAAGCTATAAGCAAATTATCTTAACTCACGAATCTCACATCATATAATCGTAGGCTATTTTAAGTCTGCGCTTAATCGGACTTACATAGAGTTCGGTGCCCACAATACGGAATCTGTATGACATTACCCGTTATCGCTTTAGTTGGTCGACCTAATGTAGGTAAATCAACCTTATTTAATTATTTAACTCGTACTCGTGATGCCTTGGTTGCTGATTACCCTGGATTAACACGCGATAGAAAATATGGGCGTATAAAACGCGGAGAAACACCCTATTTATTGGTGGATACCGGGGGTATAACTGATGATGTAGACGGTATTGATTCAGTTGCCAGAAGGCAGGTGCAGCTTGCTCTGGAAGAAGCCGATGTGGTTTTGTTTTTAGTGGATGCGCGTGAAGGCATGAGCAGTGCTGATGAGGCTATTTCCGCAATGCTGAGAAAACTGGATAAGCCGGTTATTCTGGTTACCAATAAGGTTGACGGTATCAATGCAGAAATTGCGACGGCAGACTTTCATCGTTTAGCTATTGGTAATCCAGTTGCTATTGCCGCAACACATGGGCGCGGGGTGAATGAATTATTGCAACGAGTCAGTGCTGAATTACCTGAAACAATAGATGAAACAGATGCTGAGTTACATGATCAGGGCGTTGCCATTGCAGTTGTGGGTCGGCCTAACGTAGGGAAATCGACTTTAGTTAATCGCTTGCTGGGCGAAGAACGGGTGGTTGTTTTTGATGAGCCAGGTTCTACACGAGACAGTGTTTATATACCCTTCGAACGAAATGGAAAAAAGTATACCCTGATTGATACAGCAGGTATGCGTCGCCGGGCAAAAGTTACTTTATTGGTAGAAAAGTTCAGTATTATTAAAGCATTGCAGTCGGTAGAAAAAGCGAATGTAGTGATTTATTTAATCGATGCCCGTGAAGGTATCACCGATCAGGATGCCCATTTACTTGGCATGGTGCTGGATGCTGGTCGCGCACTTATCATTGGTTTTAATAAATGGGACGGTCTGGATTTTGATCAACGTGAACTGATCAAGCGTCAAACTGAAGTGAAATTACCCTTTTTAGATTTTGCTGAAAAGCATCCTATCTCTGCCTTGCATGGTAGTGGTGTCGGTACTTTATTTGATGTAGTACATAAGCTATATGATGCTGCCATGGTGGATATGTCCACCTCGGTATTAACGCAGATCTTAAAAGATGCTGTTGCCGGGCATCAACCTCCGATGGTCAATGGGCGTAGAATTAAATTAAAGCATGCGCATCAGGGCGGGCGAAATCCGCCTATTGTGGTAGTGCATGGTAATCAGACAGACTTAATATCAGCAGCATACGAACGCTATTTGATAAATTATTTTCGTACTAAACTGAAACTGGAAGGAACACCGATAAGGATTGTTTTTAAATCCCCGAAGAACCCTTTTAAAGAAGTGAAAAACAAATTAAGCGACCGACAATTACATAAGAAAAAACGCTTAATGGAGCACCATAAACATAAAAAAATATCCTTAAAAAAGAAAAATAGGAATGCATAGAGCAGATGTAAATCCGCTCTATTTTCTATACAGAAATAGAAGCAGAGAACAATAAAAATTACGAGGAAAGAATATGGCTAAATTAACATTTAAACCAGGTAATGATGAAATTATCATAAATACTAGTGGAGAATTACCCTTAGTCGGCTCTAAAGCGCCTGACTTTATCCTGGTTGATGGAAGGCTTAATGATGTTTTCCTGGCAACTTATGCGGGTAAACGGAAAATCCTGAATATTGTTCCAAGCCTGGATACGCCGGTATGTGCAGCATCGGCACGAGCATTTAATGAAAAAGCTAATCGTTGTGAAAATACCGTATTATTAATGGTCTCAGCAGATTTGCCTTTTGCTCAAGGGCGCTTTTGTGAGTCCGAAGGCTTAAAAGAAGTATTTCCTGTCTCTACTTTTCGCTCTAGTTTTGCGGATGATTATGGTGTGCGTCTGCTCGATAGTATGCTGGCAGGATTAACGGCACGAGCGGTGGTCATTATTGATGAAAATGATCGTGTTATATATACCGAATTAGTCACAGAAATTACTCATGAGCCAGATTATGAAGCCGCTTTGGAAGCGTTGCAAGATTTATAGTCTCTGTTGGCATAACATTAATGAAAATTTTAGCCGTTGATACGGCAACTGAAGCTTGTTCGGCTGCGCTCTACATAGACGGGGAGATCAGGGAGCATTTTGAAATAGCACCGCGAAAACATGCCCAGCTGTTATTACCGATGATTGATGGTTTAATGGCTGAGGCAGAATTAAAGCCACAGCAATTAGATGCGATTGCTTTCGGCTGTGGTCCCGGTTCTTTTACCGGACTTAGAATTGCAACAGGGGTTATGCAGGGGATTGCTTATGGTGCTGATTTACCGGTAGTGCCAGTATCGACCCTGGCAGCGATCAGTCAGGCATGCCTACGGAAAACAGAGTACGATACCCTGTTTACGGCTGTTGATGCACGTATGGATGAAATATATTGGGCGGTTTATCAGCGTGATGCAGAAGGCGTTGCCCGGCTAATAGGCAAAGAAAAAGTTCAGCCAGCGACGGATGTAGATGCTTTGCAGCTAACAGGCTATGGCATAGGTTCTGGCTGGCAATGTTATCAGCAAGAATTAGCAGCCCGTCTAGGTAGACAGTTGATTGCTTATGATACTGATTATTTGCCTCATGCAGCAGAGATTGCCTTTCTGGGTGCCATTGGTGTGCAACGCCAGCAAACAGTCCCAGTTGAACAGGCTATGCCAGTGTATTTGCGAGATAAAGTGGCAAAAACAACAGCAGAAAGAGATGCGTTAAAGGCAGTACGTGTTTTGCAGAGGGAACTTTAGTCTGCTCTACTTTGTACATAGTAGCTAGTTATCAAATAGAATTCTGGTAAGAGAATATGGCTCAATTTATTGAAATACATCCGGTAAACCCGCAATCACGTCTGATTTATCAGGTGGTAGAGGTTGTACGTAAAGGCGGGGTAATTATTTATCCAACTGATTCAGGGTATGCATTAGGCTGCCTTATAGGTGAAAAAAAGCCTTTAGATACCATAAAAAGGATTAGGCAGTTAGATGATAAACATAACTTTTCTTTGGTTTGTAAAGACCTGGCTCAATGTTCAAGTTTTGCCAAGCTTAGTAATGATGCGCATCGCTTAATCAAAGCGCTAACTCCTGGACCATTTACTTTTATTGCTGATGCGACCAAAGATGTGCCCAGACGCATGCTACATGCAAAACGCAAGACCATCGGTATTCGTATTCCGGATAATAATATTGCCTTAGCTATTGTTGAAGAGCTTGGCAAGCCTTTACTTAGTGCATCCTTGATTCTGCCAGGTGAAGAATATGCATTGAGTGATCCTTATGAAATTAGGGAAAGACTGGAAAATGAGCTCGATTTAATTATTGATGCGGGGATTGTTAATAATGAAAATAGCACGATCATTTCCTGTACCGGTGATCAGGTTGAAATCGTGCGCCAGGGTATAGGTGAAGCGCCTATGTTGGAGGATTAAGATGGATGAACTAACATTAATTCAGAAAATTGTAGTCTGGGTAGTACCCGTTATTTTTGCTATTACTGTGCATGAAGTCGCGCATGGTTGGGTTGCTAAATATTATGGAGACAATACTGCGTGGATGCTGGGGCGTTTAACCTTAAATCCACTTAAACACATAGATCCGGTTGGGACAATTTTAGTGCCTGGTTTAATGTTGGCGTTTACTGGCTTTGTTTTTGGCTGGGCAAAACCAGTGCCGGTCAATAGCAGAAATTTACGCAACCCCAAGCATGATATGGCCATCGTGGCGTTAGCGGGTCCCGCTGCTAATCTATTAATGGCTATAGGCTGGAGTTTATTTATAAGAATAGCGCTGTTAATAAATATAACAGAGTACTCTGTACCAATGATATACGTGGGTATAGCCGGAATTATGATTAATCTGGTTTTGGGTTTGCTTAATTTATTGCCTATTCCACCTTTAGACGGTAGCCGTATTCTTTCCTGGGCTTTGCCGGGGCGCTGGAGTTATTATTACAATCAGTTTGAGCAATATGGTTTTTATTTGTTGGTGCTATTATTAATGACCAATAGTTTGGGTGTTATTTTAGGCTATCCATTAAATCTTGCTAGGAACCTGTTTTTTACTTTAGCTGGTTTGCAATAAATTGACTATGGGTGCCAGCTTGCATGCCGAAGTGGCAATTGCAATTGTTTCTGGCCAACCGTATCTGCATTTACCTGAAGATTTATATATACCACCTGACGCGCTCAGGGTCTTTTTAGACACCTTTGAAGGGCCTTTAGATTTGTTGCTGTACTTGATCAGAAAGCAAAATCTGGATATTCTTAATATACCGATTACACAGATCACCAGGCAGTATATGACTTATATTGATGTGATCAGTGATTTGCAACTGGAATTGGCCGCAGAATATTTGCTGATGGCTGCTTTGCTTGCAGAGATAAAATCACGTATGCTATTACCAAGGCAAGTGAACCCTGAAGACGAAGAAGAGGATCCGCGAGCAGTTTTGGTACGTAGACTACAAGAATACGAACGCATTAAAAAAGCGGCAGAAGATTTAGATGAAATACCACGCATGGAGCGGGATATTTTTATCGCAACAGTGGATACTTCAACAGTCAATATTCATAAATGTCAGCCCGAAGTGCAATTACAGGATATAGTACTTGCCTTGCAAAATGTATTGCAGCGAGTTGAACAATTAAGTCATCATATAATTACTAAAGAGCCCTTATCAGTCCGTGAAAGAATGGCCCACATTATGGGAAGACTCGAAGACAAGAGTAGCTTCCTTTTTACACGACTCTTTACCCGGCAAGAAGGTAAAGCAGGGGTTGTTGTCACGTTTCTTGCCATTCTTGAACTCAGCAAAGGAGGGCTTATCGAAATTCTCCAGGCAGAACCCTTCGGCGAGTTACGAGTCAGAATTAAACCAGCAAGTATCGCCTGATATAATCGAACAACCCGTAATGTCTGAGCTCACTGTACCTGCAGACTTCCAGCCTGAACCTGAGCCAGTTATACCCCCAGCTATTAAAGAAACTCCGCGCAAAAAGAAAAAACAGGCAGTGAAAGTAGAAGCGCAGGAAACAATTATTGCTGACAAGATAAGTATTGCAGAGCAGAGCCAGCAGTTAAATGAAGTGCCGCCTGAGCCTATTGATGCCAATAAAAAAATAAAACGTATTGTCGAAGCATTGTTATTTGCAGCCGAACAGCCAATGTCGGTGACCCAGTTGTACGCTGTTTTTCCAGAATTAGAAGCCCCTGCAAAACAACAGATTCAAGATGCTATCGATTCTTTATGCTATGACTATCGGCAACAGGCAATTGGCCTGCATCAGGTTGCCAGTGGTTATCGTTTTCAGGTAAAAACGGATATGTCTTCTTGGGTAGCGCGCTTATTTGCTGAAAAGCCCCCAAAATATTCCAGAGCATTATTGGAAACCATCGCTATTATTGCCTATCAGCAACCTGTAACGCGTGGTGATATAGAAGAAATACGCGGTGTAAGTGTTAGTTCCCATATGATAAGAACTTTATTAGAAAGAGAATGGGTTAAAGTTCTGGCGCACAAGGAAGTCCCCGGGCGGCCAGCTTTGTATGGTACAACGAAACAGTTTTTAGATTACTTTAATTTACAGTCTTTAGATGCAATGCCGCCACTAGAAGAGTTACAGGCATTAGCTTTAGAGGGTGAAATGGATATATAGCGGTAAATATTATGTGGAACGAAATTTTTATGATTCTGCTGTTTACAGCTGGTTTTCTTTATTGGCAAAGTACGCAGAAAGTTAGAGAGATTGCATTGTCAGCTACTATAAGACATTGTCGTGATTTAGAATTACAAATGCTCGATGGGTACATAGCCTGGCAGGCAATGACCTTAAAAAGAGATCGCAGAGGCAAAGTGCATATAAGTCGAACTTATGTCTTTGAGTTTTCTTCCACCGGCGCTGAGCGATATAACGGAAACATTATAATGCTGGGCAGACGAGTAGAGACTATCCAGTTAGAACCTTATCGAATTTGAGAAGATTGGAGTAAAATAGCTCTAACTGTTTTTGCAATACTCTAGTTTCCATGCAGAACGTCACTGTCATTAAGTTAAGGTAAAAAGAAAATATTATACAAAGTATTTCAGTGCAGATTGAGTTCGCTTATCAAACGAAAGACAGATAAGGTCATTCAGCATATATACTGGGGATTATAAATGAACAAGGCTGGTAATCTTGAATCCCATATGTGCTTGTTAAATGATCAAGAAGAGACAATAGATGTTGTTTCTTTGCATAAATTTAAGTCAGAACGTGTATATAAAGCAGGACGAATTGTTAATATTCATTCGGCGACTCTAAAAGAAATTGAAAAACATCAAGCTCTGATACTTAAAAATAATAGAGGGTTGATGAAAGATAGAGAGAAACGACAAATTATCGTTTTTCGCCCTGAACCAAAGTGGAATATACTTTGGCCAAAGGATGCAATAATAAATCAGATGGCCTATAAAGGAACGGGGTTTATTGATCGGTCTTTGTTAGCGTAAATTAGATTAGCATATTTTTACAATTCAACGTTTTCAATTCACGATAGCAAATAATAAAATTATCTAAATGTTACGTCTAAGCAATATCAAACTTCCCCTTGATCATACAGATTCCGATTTACGCACGGCTATTGCCAGCAAATTAGCGATTAAAGACAGTGAATTGCTGGAATATCGTATATATAAACGTAGTTATGACGCACGCCAAAAGAAAAACATATTTTTTATCTATAGTCTGGATGTAGATACCAGCAAAAATACACAGCTATTAGAACAGTTTGCGGATGATATGCAGGTTAAGGCCAGACCTGATGATAGCTATCGGTTTGTTACTCAGGCACCTGAATCATTAATTGAGCGGCCGATTGTTATTGGTATGGGGCCTTGTGGTTTGTTTGCCGGGTTGATATTGGCGCAAATGGGGTTTAAGCCGATTATTTTGGAACGCGGCAAAGAAGTGCGCGAACGCACTGTTGATACATTTGGTCTATGGCGTAAAAGAAAACTGAATACTGAATCCAATGTGCAATTTGGCGAAGGGGGAGCGGGGACATTTTCTGATGGCAAGCTGTATACACAAATAAAAGATCCACAGCATCATGGGCGTAAAGTTTTAGAGGAGTTTGTTGCTGCAGGTGCACCGGAAGAAATCTTATATCTGAGTAAGCCGCATATCGGGACCTTTAAGCTGGTTACCATGGTTGAGAAAATGCGCCATACTATCGAGTCTTTAGGCGGAGAAATTCTTTTTGAACAACGAGTTGATGATGTCTTAATTAAAAATCAGCGTGTGCAAGGCGTCGTGCTGGCAAGTGGTGAAACTTTAGTCAGTCAGCATATAGTTCTTGCCATCGGACACAGTGCGCGTGATACCTTTAAGATGCTATTTGAAAGAGGTGTGTATATCGAAGCGAAACCTTTTTCCATAGGTTTTAGGATAGAGCATCCGCAGTCTTTAATTGATCAATGCCGCTTTGGCGATTACGCGGGTAATGAATTGCTTGGTGCTGCAGATTATAAATTGGTGCATCACTGTAAAAATGGTCGCTCAGTTTATAGTTTCTGTATGTGTCCCGGAGGTACGGTTGTCGCAGCTACTTCTGCAGAAGGGCATATTGTGACCAACGGCATGAGTCAATATTCGCGCAATGAACGTAATGCAAACAGTGCGATTGTTGTAGGAATTGACCCAGAGAAAGATTATCCTGGCTATCCTCTGGCAGGGCTGGATTTGCAAAACCAGTTAGAAAAACAGGCTTTTATCTTGGGTGGGGAAAGCTATGATGCGCCCGCGCAATTAGTTGGTGATTTTCTTGGCAATAAACCGAGTCATAAATTAGGGAGTGTTGAGCCATCTTATAAGCCGGGCGTAAAACTGGGTGATTTAAGCAACAGTTTACCTGATTATGCGATTGCTGCGATTCGCGAAGCGATTCCCGCGTTTGATAAGAAAATTCGTGGGTTTGCCATGTATGATGCCGTTTTAACAGCGGTGGAAACGCGAACTTCATCACCAATACGCTTAAAACGAGACCGGGAGTCGCTGCAAAGCATTAATACTCCCGGACTTTATCCTGCGGGCGAAGGGGCAGGGTATGCCGGTGGTATTTTGTCTGCAGCCGTTGATGGTATTAAAATTGCTGAAGCACTCGCGCTGGATATGGTAAGTAACCAGGTATAGTTAGTTAATTAGACCGCAACTCAAGATATACACGATTAAGTTTAAAAAGTACTAAGCATGAAAGGCCAAAAAATACAAAATATTTACAGGATAGGACTTTTTTGTTTTTTTGTTTGTCAGAATTAGCAATCCTGCCCTGTACTTTTATTTTTATTTATGTATAGACTTGAAAGAAGAATTTAAATTTATTATAATGGACGGCTAACTTAAAATCTTACAAAAAGATAACGAATATGAAAACATTTAGCGCAAAACCAGCTGAAGTGAAGCGCGATTGGTATTTGATCGATGCAGAGGGTAAGACGCTTGGACGTCTGGCTACCGAAGTTGCACGACGCCTTCGCGGTAAGCATAAGCCAGAATATACACCTCATGTAGATACCGGTGATTATATTATTGTCATTAATGCTGAAAAAATTGGTGTGACTGGTAATAAAGAAAAAGACAAAATGTACTACCGCCACTCAGGTTACATTGGTAACTTGAAAAGTGTTAGTTTAGGTAAATTAAGAAAAACTTTTCCGGATCGCATTATCAATACTGCGGTTCAGGGAATGTTGCCAAAGAACCCACTGGGTCGCGCAATGTTCAAAAAGTTAAAAGTGTATGCGGGCCCTGAACATGGTCATCAAGCTCAACAACCTAAAGTTTTAGAACTTTAGGCAACTAACAGGTTAATATCATGGCAGAAGCTCAATATTACGGAACAGGACGACGCAAAACTGCAATTGCACGTGTTTATGCAAAATCAGGTTCTGGACAAATTACAGTTAACGATAAAGCAATTGACGTTTATTTCGGTCGTAAAACCGATGAAATGGTTGCTCGTTCACCGTTAGAATTATTAGAATTAGCTGATAAATTTGATATCAATGTTACGGTTAAAGGCAGCGGCCCTTCAGGGCAGGCTGGTGCTATCCGTCACGGTATCACGCGTGCTTTAATGGTGTACGATGAAACATTGCGTGCAGAGTTAAGAAAAGCAGGGTTTGTTACTCGCGATTCACGTAAAGTGGAACGTAAGAAAGTTGGTTTGCACAAAGCGAGAAAGCGTCCTCAGTACTCAAAACGTTAATCGTTTTTCGATATGCTGTGTTTCATGGACTTGTCCTGATAAATACAGTAAAAATCGATCAGCAAAAAAGGGTTGTAATTATTTGATTACAGCCCTTTTTTTATGGGTTTTTATTAAAATATTTCGAACGCTTGCAGGCGCGAAGTATAATTTATCTTTTAGTTTGAATTGTTAATCACAACAAGTAGACTAAAGCCACTCCCCCATTTTATTAAAACAAGCGTATGGCTGATAATGAATTTAGAAGTCGCGATAGAGCGGTAGACTCTTTAAAAGTACCGCCGCATTCTATTCAGGCAGAGCAATCCGTATTGGGTGGCCTGATGCTGGATAATGAACGTTGGGATACGGTTGCTGATAAAGTAAGTGAAGTTGATTTTTATCGTAAAGATCATCGGGTTATTTTTCATGCTATTCAGGATTTAGCTGAAAAACAGGTTCCTTTTGACGTAGTTACGATATCTGAAGCGCTAGGTAACTTGAACGAGCTGGAAGATGCTGGCGGTTTAGCGTATTTAAGTGTGTTGGCAAAAGATACTCCCAGTGCCGCAAATATTATCGCCTATGCCAATATCGTTCGCGATCGCTCGGTGTTAAGGCAATTGATCCATGTGGGTACAGATATATCTGAATCCGCTTTTAACCCGGAAGGCAAAACTACCAGTGACTTGCTGGAAGGCGCTGAAAAGAGCGTTTTTGAAATTGCTGAGCAACGCCAAAAGGGACAGTCTGGATTCGTTTCGATAAAGGATTTGCTGGGTACAGCAGTTGAAAAAATCGAATTACTATTTGAGCAAGAAGGTAATATTACCGGAGCGAGCACCGGTTTTACCGATCTGGATGAGATGACTTCAGGCTTGCAAGCGGGTGACTTGATTATCGTTGCCGGGCGACCTTCGATGGGTAAAACAACTATCGCAATGAATATGGCAGAAAATGTTGCTGTAGGTAGTGGCTTGCCCGTTGCCGTATACAGCATGGAAATGCCGGGTGATTCATTAGCGATGCGGATGATGTCATCACTAGGGCGTATTGATCAGCATAAAGTAAGAACCGGTAAATTAGATGATGATGAGTGGCCGCGACTCACCTCAGCTATAAATTTACTCGCTGAAACCAAATTATTTATTGATGATACTCCCGCACTGACACCGAATGAAGTGCGCTCCAGAGCCAGACGCTTAACACGTGATCATGGGCAATTAGGCTTAATCGTATTGGACTATCTGCAATTAATGCAGTCTCCGTCTAGTGGCGAAAGTCGGGTTGCGCAAATTTCTGATATTTCACGTGGTTTAAAAACTCTGGCCAAGGAAATGAATGTGCCAGTGGTTGCCTTATCTCAGTTAAATCGTAATCTTGAGCAACGTCCTAATAAACGCCCTGTGATGTCAGATTTGCGCGAATCAGGAAGTATTGAGCAGGATGCTGATGTCATCATGTTTGTTTACCGGGATGAAGTATATAACGAAGATAGTCCGGATAAAGGCATGGCCGAATTAATTATCGGTAAACAAAGAAATGGTCCGATTGGTACTGTGCGCTTAACCTTTCTGGGTAAGTACACTCGTTTCGAAAACTATGCGCATGATCCTTATGCAGACGGAGATTATGAGTGATTCCCGCAGTCGCGCATATTGAGCTAAATATAAGCGCTTTACGGCATAACGCATGTAGAGCAAGAGAGCTTGCCCCCAAAGCAAAATTAATGGCGATGATCAAGGCAAATGCCTATGGGCATGGATTGATACTGGTGGCTAACTATCTGGCGGAATATGTTGATGCTTTTGCAGTGGCGCGTATTGATGAGGCGCTGCGTTTGCGAGAAGCTAAAGTGCAGCGAAGAATATTAGTTTTACAGGGATTCTCCAGTCTTGATGAACTCAAGCTAATGCAGCGCTATCAACTAGAATCTGTCATTTACACAGAGCAGCAAGTCGATATATTAGAGATTGCGAATTTACCAGATACAATGACTATCTGGTTAAAAATCGATACGGGAATGAACCGCCTGGGTTTTCGACCTGAGCGGTTTGCTGCTGTTCTGCAACGTATACAGCAATGCAGTAGTGTGCATTCTGAAATCAACTTTATGACTCATTTTGCTAATGCAGATGATCTTCAGGATAATAAGACAACTCAGCAGTTGCAGCTGTTTAACGATACGACGAAAAATTATTTTGGCGCAAAAACCAGCGCTAATTCAGCGGCTATTATTGCCTGGCCAGAGACATGCCAGGATTGGATAAGGCCGGGCCTGATGTTATACGGTGTTTCCCCTATATTACAGCAGACAGCACAACAGCAAGAGTTAGTGCCGGTGATGAACTTGTATGCACGAATTATTGCGATTAGACGGCTTAAAAAGGGGGAAACAGTAGGCTATGGTGGAACCTGGGTAGCCGCTAGAAATACTCTACTTGCCGTGGTATCCATAGGTTACGGAGATGGCTATCCGCGCCATGCAAAACAAGGAACGCCGGTATTAATAAATAATCAGCGCTTGCCTCTGGTTGGCCGCGTGTCTATGGACATGATTACCGTGGATATAACTGAGCATACAGATATCAAGATTGGTGATCAGGTATTGTTATGGGGTAATGGCTTGCCTATTGAAGAGATTGCCGCATCTGCAGATACTATTCCCTATACTTTGCTGTGTGGAATTACCCAGCGTGTGAAGGTAGTGATTAAAGAGTAACAAAAGGCATATCGATTTCCGTGTTAAATTATTACTTTCCAATATCAGGTATGCCCGCCTCAGATTATATGAGAATGAGCCCATTTTATTAGCAAACAGCCTGCAAATATAAATTGGCTAATATTTGGTTTGATAAACTCATCTGACATTGGTTTTTTGAACCATTTAATATTTTTAACCCGTTAGTTAGTCCGATTTTAAAGGGTTTTATGCGTAGTTTATGATGAAATACGAAGTTTGAAAAAAGGAACGTTTTATCGGGCTCTTCAAGTAACTCACTAGATATCAATAAATTCAATAGGATAATGTAATTTACCACTAATGTGGATCAAAAATCAGTATGTTTGAGGGTTGTTATTTGAATTCGTCTAAGATTCTAAAGGAAGAGAATACTAAAACCGAACTGCAAACTAATTAGGTATCCGCTATAAATTCTAGGGAGGCACAAAATTTCCCTGAGATTTTTCTTCAATCAGCTGTGCAAGAGAAGGCAGTTTGAATTCTCCGCTAACTCTGTCTCGAATATAATCATAAGTTCTCACCTT
>Ga0208648_1001105_pt1 | contig 23597 bp, 44 predicted proteins | sample AntAceMetag02UKL_FD_184772 | JGI IMG/M metagenome (GOLD analysis project Ga0208648, IMG submission 184772) | Saline lake microbial communities from Ace Lake, Antarctica - Antarctic Ace Lake Metagenome 02UKL (SPAdes) (version 2) | ecosystem: Environmental > Aquatic > Non-marine Saline and...
CAATTAGCTATTCTTTCTTTATAAATACCATGTATATTAATAATATAAAAGAGGAGAAAATGTTTTTAGAATAAATAAAAATGGATAAATTTGATAAAAGCGTTTTAATCTTTGGAATATTAGGAATAGCTTTAGGAGGATGTTTAGTTATGCTTGTAGGTTCAGATAGAATAGAAACTTGGATATTTGAAGAAGAACAAGAAGAACAAGAAATACATATAATTCCAAATTCAGAAAAAGAAATAATAGCTAATTGTAAAAATTTAAATATAACTAAAACAGCATATTGCTTAAGAGATGAAATTGAACCATTTTTTAAATTTAATTCAACTGACGATAAAATGGCAAAAAACATGACATTAAACGAAATAAAAGAATTTGGTGGAGATTGTACAGTATATGCTTATCTATATGAAAGATTAGGAAAAGAATTAGGTTTTAATTCTACTACTTTAAGATATAATGGGATAAAAGGTATAGTGTATTCTCATAGATGGGCATTGATATGGGATGATGAAATAAATTGTAAATTAAATCAATTAGAGGTAGTATGTAAAAAAAATGAATAAAAAATTATTAAGCATAATAGGTATTGTTTGTTTAATTGCTTTAGTTGGAGCTATTCAGATTACTAATTTTTATTTAGGAGAACCTTGGGATATATCGAATACAGCATACGATAATATTTCGTTTTTGACTAATCAAGATGGTGCAGAAAGTGGAATAAATGGGTATGGTATAACATTTAATACAGACGGAACTATGATGTTTATGGTTAGTGGTTGGAATAATAATATTTATTCATATACATTATCAACTGCTTGGGATTTATCTACCATGTCATATGATTCAATTTCTAAATCTTTAACCTCTGAAGACACTACACCAAATGATGCAGTATTTAATACAGATGGAACAAAAATGTATATATCTGGTAGAACAAATAAACATATTTATCAATACACTTTATCTACTGCTTGGAATATATCTACAGCAACTTATGATTCTATAAACTTTAGCATTAGTCAAGCATCACAACCAGAAGGCATGTTTTTCAAGCCAGACGGAACCAAAATGTATATAATAGATTATGGCACAACTGAAGTTTATCAATATTCTTTATCTACCGCCTGGAATTTATCTACAGCATCATATGATTCAATTTCTTATGGTGTTAGTTATAATTATGGTTTATGTCTTAGTAATGACGGAACCAAAATGTATACTGCTCAATACAATGGTTACATTGTCCAATACACACTATCAACCGCTTGGGATTTATCTACTGCAACGAGTGATACTTCAATTTTATCAGGATTCCAAGATGAAAATCCATATGATATTGCATTCAAACCAGACGGAAAAAAAATGTATATGTTAGGATATGATAATAAAAAAGTATTCCAATATTCTGTCGGCAGTTTTATTACAGAAGATTTGACGTTTAGTAGTAATATAAACATTTCACGTAATTTTTCTATACCACATAATACTCGTATTGATAGTGCAACAATAAATGTAAGTGGAATAGAAATTGATTTAATTAATAGTTTATTTACAGACCCTACAAATAGTATTGGTCTTAGGGATAGTAATGGATTAAGAGGTCAAAAAATAAATTTAACAAATGTTGAAGTAGATAAATTATCTTTTAGATGGCGTTGTAATGATGGCAATTGCGAAGGTAATATAATTTATCAAATAAGAAATGAATCTAATACTATTTTGGGTAGTTGTGATGTTGGTATTGCTAACAAATCTACAAGTGAATTTAGAGAATGTGATTTTGAACCAAATGTAAGTATAAATGGTATAAATTATCTATTAGTCACGAGAGATTATGATGATATATCCAATGATATTACAATATATATAAATGACCAAAGAGGCAAAATTTATGGAGAAAGGACGAGTTCTAGTAATAATGGAAGTTTATGGAATGATGATGCAAGTTCCGAAATGGTAATTGATACTACATTTGTAGGAGGACTATTATATCCAAATAATCCCTACATCCAAATAAACAACACAAAAATATGGAACATAACAGGCGAATTTTCTACAACTCAAAACAAAACAAACGATTTCGCAAGTGTTTTAAATTCAGCCTTAAATGAAGGACTTTGTGATTGCACTGGTTGTGTTTTATCTGGAAACTACTGCAACCTCACTACAATTTTCCACTCAGACACTGCTGGAAAGATTTTTTACGAAGCATTAGACATCCAATACACCCCAGCCCCCTTCCCAACATTAGAAAGCCTAAATAATAATACATACGCACCAGCAACTAAAACATTCAACTGCTCAGCAACAGACGAAGAAGGATTAAGTAATATAACTTTCTACTTTTGGAACTCAACAGGACATCTAAATATAACAGACACGCAAGACATTTCAAATACTTACAACTCAACAACTTACGATATGGTTTTTAATTCAACAGGAACTTGGACTTGGGGATGTAGTGCTTATAATAATAATTCAAGAAGATGGTGGGCAGATGACAATTTTACAATAAATGTAGATATTGACGACCCAATTATAATTTTAAATAAACCAACAGACCTTCAATACATAAATACAGCAAATGTTCAATTAAACTACACGCCAGAACATTCATCTCAAACAGTAGAAGCATGTGAATTGTACTCAAATTTTACAGAAACTTGGTCACTAAATCAATCAGACTTTTCAATAACAGAAGATGTAATAAATTCATTTAATCAAACATTAAGTGAAGGATATTATTTATGGAATATAAAATGTAATACAACAGAAACAAGTAATCCAGCATTTGCTACTTCTAACTTTACGTTCACTTTAGATACAACTCTCCCAGTAATGAATAACATGACAATTACGACAACAGCAGACTCCACACAATTTAATTTTACTACAAATATTTCAGACACAAATTTAGATTCTTGTAAATATTCAGTTTGGACAGGTACAACCCCTGGAACTAATACTTCTTTTACTTGTAATACGACAACAACACCATCAGCACCAGGATTTGGAACATATATTTTAGTAGTTTGGGCAACAGATTCAGCAAATAACGAAAATTCTCAAAACTTATCTTTCACAACCTCAATAACTACTGGCGGAGTTGTAACTGGTGGAGGTGGTTCAACTACAACAATCACGATAGCAGAACTTACAAAGGGTTGGACTATGGGAGTAAAAGGGGGAGGAAATAGAATTGATGCTTCTATGCCACAAGGAACTCAAAGAACATTTAAAAATATTGAATTTATAAATATAGGGGAAAGTTCAGTAACAATAACTTTATCTTGTGAAGATGTAGATGGTTCGGCTTGTCAATATGTAGAATTTCCAGACTCATCTTTTGAATTAGCGAAATTAAAAGATACGCCACAAACAATAGATTTCATTTTAAATATTCCAAGAGAAGCAGAAATAGGAGATTATCAATTTAATATTAAAGCAATAGACGAAGATAGTAGAGATGGAAGTGTCACAATGTTTTTAGAAATAACATCCTTTACATCATTTCAATCTTTAATTTCAAAAATATTTTTCCTAAAAACAAGTTTCGGATTACCTTATCTATTAGTATTCTTTATTCCTTTTATCATAATATTTATAATAGCACAAAAAACAATCTCAAAAAAAGTTCCACTTAAACCAATTTGGGTAATACTAACTTCATTAATATTAAGCATTATTCCAGTAGCGGTACTTTGATATTCAGTATTAATAATATAAAAAACAAACATTTAAATAAAAGAAATACTTAAAGATAACATGAAAAAGAACATAAGAAATATAATTATAGGCGTTAGTTTAATTTCTTTATTATTAGTCATTGGTTATTTTGGAATTGGTCAAACTTTTACTAATACCAGTACAAAAATTACAGGTTTAGTTCAATGTACTGGAGAATCTGGAAGATATTGGGATGGAGATTATGTTGGACAAAATCCTTGTGGGATGACTTATTGGAATTGGGAATGGGCAGGTTCTGACAAATGTATTATCACAGCTACTGAAGATTGCAGACCTCGTTATCCGGTAGTATCAAAAGAAGTTTCAATTAATACTGGAAAAAATACTTTTAAATTTGTTTCAACTTTTGGAACAGGAACAACTTTTGGATGCACAGATTATATGAATCCTCATAATTATCCAAATCAACAAATAGAAATTTATAAAGACGGTACTTTAATTAAAACTTTACAAACTTGGAGGAAAGACCCACAAACAGGTTATCCTAATCATTGTGCAAGAAAAGTTTATAATGAAGATTATATATTAACAGACAATATAGGAAGCACAATTAAAATTGCTCAAACTCCAAATTTCCATTATCTTACAGAAGGACAGTACTGGAGAAATAAATATGACTTACAATTGTCTGATAATATAGTAGATGTCCAAGTAGACACATCACAACAAAGTATAGTAGAAGGACAAGATATAGTAATTGATGTAAATCTTAAAAATAATTTAAATCAAGATATGAAAGTTAAATTAACTGTAGTTTTTGAAACACCGACGATATTTGGCAAAGTATCTAAAACAGAAGTCTTAGAAAAAGTAATTGTTTCAGGAGATAATGTGATTTCTTTCAACGTACCAACAAATACAGCAGTAGCAGAATTAAGAGTAAAACCAACTTTAGAAATTAGCATGAAAGGAATAAATTTCCCTGGATTAAATTTCTTAGGAGACCCAACAAAAACATTAGAATGGGTAAATCTTAAAACAATAGAAAAAGAATCAGTTTTAATAACAATAGCATCTAAGCCACTTTTCTTAACAGCGACGGGAGATATTTGCACAACAGGTTATACATTAAGCCCAGATAAAGAATATTGTGTTAGAGATGACGTTAGAGAATTATCTTGTACTATATTAGGATGTCCAACAATAGAAGAACATGAATATGTTTGTACTTCTTATGGAATTTGTGCAGAAACAGTATTTGCCTTTAAAGATTGTGCAACAGATTTAGATTGTCCAAATGAAACAACTTGCGATGCAAACACAGGACTTTGTATTAAGTCAGAAATATTTGAATCAATAATTAGTAAAGATTGTATAAGTGACGATAATTGCCCAGGCGATGCAACTTGTGAAATAAGTTCAGGATTATGTTATAAAGAAGGAGAAGCATTTGCATTACAATGTATAAGTAAGACAGATTGTATAATACCTTGTGTTGGAATCTCGTCGGAATGTAATCAATTTGGAATGTGTGTTTATTCAGGCGAATGTAATATTCAACAAGTTGGATGTAATGAATATGGTTGCCCAGATGGATATTTCTGTGATGACATAAATGTTTGTGTTCAAGATAAAACCCCAATTTATTTTTATTTAATTCCAGTATCTATATTTGGCTTAATAGCTTTAATAATCTGGATGAAAAGGAAAAAACCACGAAAGTAAACATTTAAATAGAATATGATATTAATAATATAAAGAAAAATGAAGAAAAAAATAATAACACTCAGTCTATTAGGATTACTATTATTCTCAATGGCAGGAGTATTCGCACAAGAGAATTCTCAAGTTAAATATAACTCTCAAGACCAAATTAAAATTCAAGAAATGAAAGAGATTCAAAATAAATTTCAAAATCAATATCAATTTAATTGTTCTGGCGAATGCACCTATTCACAAGATAATAATCAAACAACTTTACAAGTAAGAGAACAAAAAACATATCTAAGATATATAAAATTAACATTTGAAGACACATACACATTAAACGAACAAGGCGAAGTCATTGAATCAAAACCTAACATTTGGTCACGACTATTAAATAGGAACAGGATAAGTTATTAAAATGAACAAAAGAGGTCAGTTTGAAATTGCAGGATTAGCGATTTTAGCAGTGATAACTTTAATTATTTTAGCAGTATTTTATTTCTCATCAACATTTAGATTTATGGTTTTAGGATTAGGATTAGTTGCAATGGGATTCGTAGTTTTACTAGGAACAAAAATAAAAAGATATAATATTAAAGTAGGAATTTTTATAGGACTTTTAGCGACGGGATTTATCTTAATTTTCGCTAGTGGTGTTTTGCAAAACATTACAGCAGTTTCAACATACGAAGATACTAACGGAGATTTACATTGGCTGATAAGTGGAGTTGCGGATAGTGTAGATGAAGGATATATTTTCAGAAATTTACCAGGTGAAAAAACTCTTTCAGACGGAACAAAAATAACGCCAAAAGAAGAAGCAGTTTTAACTGTTTCTAAAAAAGAATCATATTGTTCATATCAATTAAATCAAGTAACGAAAGAAAGATGGACAATAGTAGGAAAAATATCAATGACATACTATGAATTATTATCTTCAGAAAGAACAGCTTTAATAAGCGTAAAAGATGATTCTGGAAGTGAACAAATAATTGACGGAACTTTAACGCAAACAAAAACATTTTATGATAATGGTGGAGAATTAGAATTCAAAAGTTTAGGAATTTTATCAAGTAAAAGAGATTGTACTTCAGGTTCAGATGTAGCTATCTTAATGGTGAATAATGCTCCAAATGTTAAATATAAAACAGAACTTGAAAACTATTTTTATGATTTAAGTTTTTTTAATCCATTAACAGCTTTAACGGAAGTTAGAGACAATATAGGATTTACATCAAATTTCAATGATTACTCTGTTAAAAATGAAAGATTCATAGGAGATTTAGATTTAGGAAATGTACAATTTACAATAGATGCAGACCAAAAATATTATAATTCATTTGTATATCAACCGCCTAAAGAAGTAAAACCATCAGTAACATTAATTATGCTAAGTAAAGTAAAAACAGATTCAAGTTTTTCAGCAAAAGCAATTATAACAAATAAAGAAGATTCTGAAGGAAATGTAGTTATTAAAGCAACAACAACAGATGGCTCTATTTCACCAGAAGGACAAAACATAATATTAAAAGAATCATTTGAATTTCCATTTGTAGTAAAAGCATCATCAAGTGAATCAAATGTAGAAGTATGTGTAGAAGCATGTTCTACATCTTCTCCAATAAATTGTGATGAAGATTGTTCAAGTTATGAATCAGAAGATGATGCAGAAGAAATTGATACCTGTGGAGATGGAACTTGTCAAAATTATGAATCAATAACATCTTGTCCATCAGATTGCAAACTTCCAGCAGAATGTGAAAAAAATTCTGATTGTGAAGATAATGAAGTTTGCAAAGATAGTAAATGTGTAAAAGACGATGAAGGAATTTGTAATTGGTATGAAACTGAATATACAGAAACGCAAAACGATTATGGAGCATTATATTGGAGAGCATATACGCCTTTCATAGACCCAATCGAAACAGAAGTAACAGGATGTAAAACAGCAGGATGGGTAAACATTTCAGCAATAGCAATAGTAATAACAATATTAGGAAGTGTAGCAATAGTTTCAATGAAACCTAAAAGGAGAAAAAGAAAATGATAAGAACAAAATTAATACCAAACGATTTCAGAGATTTTTTAAGTATAATTTCTTTTACTGGATTCCTAGCAATCTTTCTATCTTATACATTTGATATAAGTTGGCTAAATGATAATATGAACGCTGTATTTTTAATTTTAGGTGGTTCTGCTTTTTTAATTGTAGGTAAAGTATTTAGTTTAGGGAAATGGATAAAAGATGGAATTCAACAAAACGAAATTTCTCAGCTTATTGCAATAATTTTTGGGTTGTCTGCAATATTAATAGGAATGTTTTTAGTTGTTGGAGTTGAAATATCTACTAAATTGTTTGGATATATAGGAATTTTAGCATTAGTACCAGCAGTATATACTTTTATAGATTATATAGCCAAAAATAAAAGATAAAATGGCAAAGAAAAAATTTAAGATTGGAAGACCTGATAGATGGGAAGTATTATCAATAATTTTGTATGGATTGTTTTTTTATTTATTTAACGATTTAGTAAATATGATGTCGAGTAGCCCAGTAGGATGGATGGCAGTAGGAACACCTATTTCTGGAATTAAAATTCCCCTAATTAGTTTGCTCTGGATTTCATTCGCATTGTTTCATGTATTTTTATTTATAGTAATCGGTAGAAGTATTTGGAAAAGAAGTTCAACTCATCATTATTATGATTTATTCGCTGGTATCTTTATTGTATTAGGTGTATTTTTATTATTAATCCCAACAATAGTTATGCTAATGGGAGAATCGCCAGATTATATTATGCCATGGTTCTTTAATTTAGGAAGAATTACTGTATATCATATTGGAGTTACGTTTCAGGTAATTGGAATGATTTACTTCGCACTAACAAAATAAAAAATGAAATTTAAAAAAGTAATTAAAGAAGTATTGCTTGACCCAAAACATTGGTTTGGATGGGCTTTAACAACAGGAGCAATAGTAGGAGTATTATATTTATTAGGAATTCATTTATACATACCACTTTATAATGTTGGAATCTTAGCAAGTGTGATTATAATAGTAGACTTAATTAAACATATTACGGAATTACAATGAAAAAGAAAAACAAGTCAAAACTAACGCAATGGATTATGTTAATAGTCGGAGCTATTTTAATGACTTCAAGTTATCTTATATATAAATTTAATGGAGTAATGCCTTTCCTTGACCAAATACATTCTGAAATTTTTGGTGCTGGAATAGTCTTATTTTTAGTAGGACTTATTTGGATATTGTTCAGGATAAGATTAGACTAAATAAATTATAGGAGTATAAAATGAAAAAGAAAACAAAAAAAATATTAAACTATATTGCAATATCTGCTGGTTTAATAGCTATAGGAATTCTTACTTATGGAATCTTCTTTATGAAATAAATTTTATATAACAAAATGGAAACATTAAACTGGTTAAATAATTTTTTGAACTATTATATATTTATATTTATATTTATAAAAACAATAAACACATCATGTTTTAATACTCAACACATGGGTTTAGCATTATTCGGATTAATAGTATCGGTATTTATAATGATTGTAAATTTATTAAACAAAGGAGATGAAATATAATGGCAAAAAGAAAAACAAAGAAAAAAAGTTGGTTTAAAGAAAATATCTTCAACTTTGTATGGCTTGTCTTAATTATAATTATATTTGGAGGAGTTTATTATGGTTATACAAATAATTTAATTGCATTTAGATGGGAAGATAGAGCATCCCCAGAACAACAAGAATTCTTAGATACTACTCCAACAGCAGATTGCAGATTAACAATTTCACCAAGTTCAATTGATTTTGGAGATTTAGTAACAGGAACTATTTGGACTAAGAACCCTACAACCTTTTGTGAAATATTCGCAAGAGAAAAAACAGATGATACTTGGTTAAAAATTGCAGAAGGAACAACTAATTTAGATGGTAATTCAGTAAGCTCAGAAAATATATATGTAGCTGGTGACTTCGTGTTCGCTGGACTATGTGAAGGATGCAGAACAAATGATGATGATTTACACGTAAACCCAGAAATAACAGGAACTTGTACAGATTCAGACGGAAAAGATGAATATAGACCAGGATGGCTTACTATTGATGGAACAATCACTGCTTATGATAATTGTGCAGGAAGTTGGGCAGTAACAGAATATTTTTGTGATGGAGATTTAGAAGATTCAGTAGTTATTGCTTGTGACCCTGGATATATTTGTACAGAAACCAGGTCGGGAGATTATTGTATGTTGATAGTTCATGATGGATTAGAACTAGGAGATGTATTAGGAGAAGGTGGTTATTCATATTACCCAGTAGTACCAGGCGAACTTAAATCTTATGAAATAACTTTAGACACAGAGCCAGGAAATAACCCAATTTGTGCAGAAATAGAAGTAGAAGGAATATTATCAGTTCCAGCTTGTATTCCAGGAATGCCAGTAGTTAAATTTAACTTTTATGATTCAAGTGGATTAGCATGGGGAAGTTCACAAGTAGTAGACTTTTCAAATTATGGAAACCCTCAAGTAGTTCCTGTAACTTATGATGGACAAACACCTTTTAGAATGGAAGTAAGAAATGATGGATTCTGTAATGTAAATGCTCGTTCAAATGTTAAATTGGTGGTGTGTGAATAATGGTAAAGAAAAATTACAATCCGTTTAAAATGTGGGGAAGTTATTTAGGATTAATTATAGGAATTACATTATTACCAGATTTGTTTTCCAAACAAATAGATATTATATCTTATGCCCCTTTATTACTAATTATAATGTGGTTAATCGGTTTCCTAATCGGTTGGGGAATTCATAGTTTAGTTCGGAGGTATAAATGAAAGAAAATAAGAAAAAAAATAAATGGATAGGATGGTTAATCTTTTTCGGATTAATTATCTCAGTATTAGTTCTACTTCAAAGTTCGAGTTTTTTAAGATTAAATATTGAGAGTTATGGACATGGAGATATAGCAACAGGTGGATTTACTTCTCTTTTACAATCTTTAAGAATTGTAGATAGTTATAATTATATAGACGAATCAGGAGAAGGATTTTGTTTTGATAATGATTGTTGGGATGAAACAGATGATATATATTATGATTGCCATGACGAATGTAGTATAACACAAAGTAATTATTGTAGTGACCATTCAGGGGGAATTTATACCGACGAATATGAATATTGTATGGCATCTTATTCAGACGAAATAATAGCTTGTGAAGATGAATGTGAAGCAGTATATGAAGAAACTTTAATGAGTGAATGTAATGAAGAATGCGAAGAAGAAATTTATACTTGGGATGGAACACCAGTAAACGATTTAGGAGCTTTCGCAGTTGTAGCTTTCCCAGATTTTGCAGGTCGTTCTGAATTAATTTGTGAAGATTGGATTATGAATGGTGAATGGGTTTCTCAAACAGATAAAGTAGGATGTATAAATGTTGATGGAATTCTTTGGATTTATTGCGATTCAAATAGTTTAACAAGTGCTGGAGAAGTTTGCGAAACAATAGGAAAAACTTGGACTTGTAGTGAAGTGGAGGCGTTTTGTTCATGAAGAACAAATTATTAGATAAAATAGTATTCTGTACTTTCCCAATAGTTGGAACAATATTTATTATAGCTTTGTTTGCTTTCTTCTGGGGTTTCGTACTTGAAAATAAATTAATGGTTTTACTAATATCAGGTGGAATAATATTTTTATTTGCATTGCTAGGATACTTTAATAAAAAGAAATTCATTAGAGGAATTAAAAGGAAATTTAGATAATGGCAAAAGAATATGGTTCAAAAGATGGAAGCAAGAAAGGAAGAAAAGAAGGCGGAAAAGGCAGAAATAAAACAGATAAATGTAGACACCCTAAAAAATGATTAACGAAACAATAACACAAATAATACCAACTGGATATGTACCAAATTACTTTCTTTATATAGTAGTAACAATTTTACTTTTATCTTTTGTTTCAATAACTTCTGCCTATAAGTCAAGGAAAACAAACTGGGGAAATTTTTGGATGGTGATTCTATTTAGTACGCTGATTATAGCAATAGTAACTGGTTTTTTGATAGCAATGCCAGACATGTTTGCAAATTGGATAACTAAATTCACAAGTCTTTTTAGTTGATATTAATAATATAAAAACAAAAGATATATAAAGTAAAACGACTTAAACAAACTATGGTATCTAAAAAAGTAAAAAGAAGAAATAGAGTAATATTTTTATCATTATTTATTGGTTGGACATTTCTTTTAGTATTCAATTCTTTTACACAAATAATTTCTAATTTCTTACATCTTAGTATTGGAATGTTTATATTAATTGCAGGAGTTGCTATCGCAGGAAGTGTAATTTATGGATTGTGGTTAGCTACTGGAGGTGAATTATGAAAATAAAATTCTTCGACATAAAAAACCTAAGATTATCACTAAAAGCGTTAGCTACAAGCATCGTAACAGGGGTTGTTTGGTCTATTCCTATGTTTTTAGTAAGATATGTAGTAAATCAATTAAATGTAGCAGTGAGCTTAACAATAGGCGTAGTAAGTCTTATAGGATACGTCTACACCTGGGGATATTTAGCTAGAATTGTCTTCAATATAAAAGACTGAAAGGGGGTAATTTAAAATGACAAAGAAAAAATTATTAAACAAGGTATCAAATATTGTATTAATGTTAGTCGGAGTTATTGCTTTAATTGGTGTAGGGGGATTATTTGTTGATGGTGCATTTCTCAATGTAGTAATTCTTAATTGGTTACCACTAATAGTTCACCAAGTAGTAGGATGGATTATTGTTGTAGGAGCATTATTCTCTGGAATAGTATCATTTATGAAGTAAAGCAAAAACTTATAAAAACAAATTAGCTGAGAAAATCGGCATCATATTCAAAAAATTAAAATGGCAGAAGAAAAAAAATATTTAGTAACAGGAAATTGGGAAGGAACAAGCTTAAATGAAATTATAATGGCTTATTCAGACAAACAAGCAAAATTTAAAGCAGGGATAACTAACGGAATCAACGGAAAAGAACTAGGAGAATTTATGAAATCAAATCAAATAAAAGCGGTAAGAAGGGTATGAAATTTAAAACAAAATTAAAAAAGTGGATGAAAAATCATTGGGATGAATCATTGTTAGTAACTTCTTTAATTATTGGGGGATATTTCTTTCTAAAGGCAGTAGGAATAGTATAATGAAAAAAACATTATTTGCGATAATATCTATTTTAGTATGGATTATCGGAGTTTCCATAATTATTTTTAATAATGGATTTCAATTAATAAATTCTCTAATTCTAAATAATAATTTACTAATAAGTTTTTTAGTAGTGACGATTGGTGTATCTGTTTATGGAATTTATAATAAAACAAAATTAAAAAAAGAATTATCTTAGCAATATCTATCAACTTCATCTCTTAAATCAGCGAAGACATCTAACATTTGACAACGACTAAGATACTTTTGATTTTCAAGAACATAATCACATTTTTTTAGACAAAGAAATTTCATAGAATCGGAAGACAAAATCATCTCTTGTTCCATGCAAATATATGAATTCTATTCTTTATAAAACTTTCTATATTATTAATATCAAAAAATTCATTACGATAAATAAGAAAATATAATTTAAAACAAATAAAAACTAAAAATATAATTAAAAAACAACCAATTAAATTTATAAATATCATATTATGCAAATAGAGGAAGAATTACCACAATGATAAATATTCTCCACTACAACCTCTTTAAAATTAGTAGAACTAAATATTAAAACAACTGCCTTAAAAAAATCAATTAAAGAATAAATAGGAGTTTTAATTAAATCTAAATTAGTCTGTCCTTCAATCGGACTTCCAACTATAAATAAATAAAATATTTGAATAAGTAAAAAAGTAAGAACAGCTAAACTAATATTTACAAATCCTTGAGATTGATTAGATAAAAAACTATTTCCAAAAATCCAAACAAACAATTTAATCCAAAGATAAATTAAATAAGCATTAGAAAACAAAGCCCATAAAATTAATAAAAAAGCAAAGATTCCATCAAAAGAAGCACCATTAGTAATAATATCCAAAGAAGTAATTTGAAGTCCTTGAGTAATATTAAAAAATCTTTCTCCAAGAGCTTTAAGAATTTCAGTTCCACCACCATTTTTAATACCTAAACTAATTGCCTGAATAAATAAAACAATAACAAAAATATAAGCTACCTTAATTCTAAACAAACCTCCAAGAATAGTTCCTGTACTTCTTTTTGTAGCACCAGCAATAGCAGATAAATTAGCCATTATCCACCAATATAATAAGGTTTAGTTATAGGAATTCCAAGAAATCTAAAAGTAAAATTAGTAACAAGTAGTTTTTCAAATTCATTAAAAGGTTCAGCATCTCTAAGCCACCAACTTAATTTTGAATTATCAACCCTTATAACATTTTTATACCCATTAACTCTTTCAACAGATATAAATTTATTAATTTCTAAAAATTTAATAAGACTATTTAAATAAATATTATTCTCCGAATCACAAGTAGCTTTGATTATGTCTTTTTTATATACCTCTCCAACAAGAGAACTAATTTTTCTTGCTCTAACCCAAAGAGAATAATTTTTAAAAATAAAATCTTGATTTACTTCAATAATCTTATCACCCACTTTCATAAAAACACTATATAAATTATCATCCCTTTTCATTAAAGATAATAAGAATAACACATATATAAATGTTTAGTTAGGGTTTTAAATAGTTAAATATCTTATATAATTCATGGAAAAGAGCTTGGTATCTCTACAAAAGACTAATTTAATAGTGCTGAAAGGAGGTTTTAAAAATTATGGAAAATTTAAGTAAAATTGGCAAAGATGGTAAAGGAGGCAATGGAATGATGATTTTTGGAGTATTAGTAATTGTATCTCTGATTGGATTGTTAGGTTATATGACAGTAGGTCAAGATATAACTACTACTACTTTTGAGAAAGCACCTGCAAAAGGTTGCCCTGATTCAACTGGTATTCTAACTGTTCAAGATAGAAGTATTTTAGTTGGCGGAACTGCTCCATCTAGTCCTACAATAACTTGTGGTATTGATGGCGGTAAGATTCTAACAGCTGTAACATCTGGAATAACTACATTCGCTGTAGGAAGTGCTTTAGAGTGTTTAATTAGTGATGCTGATTCAATTGATAAGTCATTTGAGTTTGATATGGATTGTGGGGGAAAGACATTAGACGGTGCATTGTATTATGCAACTTCTGATAACCCTGCTATTACTATTAAAGACACTGATTCTAATGCTGTTACTAATGCTATTGGTGGCGGTGCTACTAATTTATCTGGTGTATCCGCTGGTGCTACAGTTAAGTTCGATGTATACCTAGAAGGAACAAGTGGAGAAGGAACTGGTGAAATGGTTTATGTTATAGAATTCCCTGCAGGTTCTTCTGCTAACATCACTGATGTTACAATGGGAAGTCTTGATGTAGCAACTGTACCAACAGTTTATTCAAGTACATACGCAGGTTCTAAGGTTGTAGCTTTCGCAGTACCAAATGTTGAAGGAGCTGTAGAACCAAGTTACAGAGTAATTGCATCTTTAGGAACAGGTAAAGACTTGGCTGGAGGAATATACACAGTTGTATACGCAGGACAAGAATTTATTGATGACGACTCAACTATTTCAAGTGGAGTAGAAGACAGCGATGGAACTGCTAAATATGAAAATACAGTAACAAGCAATTTCTACCTTAATGCTTAATTAAGATAGTAGTAACTCAAATGTCTGAGAAAATCGGACTTATTTTTTTTTATTTTTTTATGCGAGATAGAACAATTTGGTAGTTCGCCAGATTCATACTCTGGAGGTTAGTGGTTCAAATCCACTTCTCGCAATATGGATAATCGTAAAAGACTCAGATGTAAAATGTGTGGGAAACGAGTAAACCTAGCATGGCAAAAAAAGGGAGATAAAATAAGTTTTATGTGTCCAAATTGTGGCGGACATGGAGAGGTAAAATATAAAAAGGAGGTAAGATTAAAGAAAAGATGAATACAGAAAATAAAATTTTAGCAGGAATAGTTATAATATTTTTAGTTGTTTGTTCTTCATTAATTATAATAAGTTTATTAGATAAAGAAACAGAATATAAAATTCTAATAAGAGATTGCAATGTATACGAAGGAGAGTGTGGATTAAACCAAACGCTAGATGTAAATGAAATGAATATTGATAATCAAACAATATACAAAGAAGATTTAACAAAAGAATATTTAGATTCTAATTGCATTAGTTTGAAAGAAAAAACATGGGGATGTGGTAAATATTTAATTGAAGAAGTGTCATTTTGAAATAGGGTCGTATTACTATTAAGTTGTAAGAAGAATATATAAAGAAAGATGATTTACTAATTTCCTATGAAAAAGACAGGGGCGACAAACAAGGGCGAATTAGCCAGATATGAAATTCTAAAAGGCATCCAAGAAGGGCTTTGTATTACCGAAATTGCAAAATATAGAAAGGTAAATAGAAGTTCAATATATAAGGTTTTATCGTCGTTAGTAAAGAAAGGGTTAGTAAGTAATCCAAAGCGTTCTATGTATGAATTAACAAACAAGGGAACAGAAGGGCTACATTCTTTCGTGGCGTTAAGATACAAACTCAGACAACACAATTTACACTTCAAAATAGCAGTTTTAGAATCACCAAGAAACTGGGAACAAAGAAGAAATGAACTAAGACAAATGCCATATTTCAACAAAACTATTAAACTAAAAAATAATGAACAAGATTTATTTAATTATGGAAACTTAAAAATAAAAACAACAACTAAATCTATAATAATAAAAATGCCAACAATTTATGCAAAAGATTGGGAAAACGCAATTATCCAGGCAATACAAATATTAGAAGATTCAATACCAAAAATAGAAAGCAAATTTAAAATAAGATTAATAAAAAACTATAAAGCAAATATCAAAATAATATCTCAAGAGTATGCAAGTATTCAAGATTCTTTAGCAAAATTATATAGACATGAAGGGAACAGAATATATTTAACTGGAGAAGATGGAAAGATTTGGTTAATAACAGATTTAAGTTTCTCAACAGATGAATTAGAATATATACATCCTAATAAAGCAACAGATGATAATGATGCAATAGCACCAATGTTAAACGACCTAAGAAAAAACCCAACGACATTCAGTGAAGTAAGACAAGAAACAAAAGAAGTTATGCAAGTAGCGAGGGCGGTAATGCAAAATGAAATCAAACATCAGAAAGTTTTAGATGAAATATTACTAACATTTAATAAAATAAATAAAAGATTAGATAAAGCAGGATTATAATGGAGGTTAAAATGGAAAGAACACGTTGTGAAATTTGGTCAAGAGTTGTGGGATTTTTGAGACCTACTAATTTATGGAATGAAGGAAAAAAAGCTGAATTTGAAGATAGAAAATTATTCAAAACAGAATAGAAAATTATTTAAAGTAGAGAATCCTTAATTATCTATCACCTCTTTTTTCTCAAAGGCGGTGGTGAGGTGACTATTTTAATACTTCACTGCAACCTTTGAGTTTAGAAACATTTAAATAGAAGGTTATATTAATAATATCACAATGAAGAAAACAAATATAATAAAAAATTCAAATATAATATTAGCCACTTCACCAATCTTTATGTCTTTAGCATTATTGTTTAATGTTGCTTCAGGAAGTTTATATACTAACTATATTATTGTAGGTGGTTTTATTTTAGGAGTAATTGGAATTTGGAGGGCAATAGTAAATTAAGATGGCAACTAAAGATTGGAAGAAACTACCTGTAAAAGATAAAGAAGTTACAGAATGGGGAAATAAAAAATCTTCTGAAACAATCGCTATTGCTCCAAATTCTTCTCCACAAGGGCTTAAGGGTCATATATGGAGTTTTTGGGTAGGAGATTTTTTTGGTGGAAGTGAAGAAGAAGTAAAAAAACAATTAACAAAAGCCCAAGCTCTAACTTACGCTAAATCTTATATGAGGAAACACTGATGGTATACAAAACAAAAAGTGCATCAAAAGTTTTAAAATTAATGGATAGAGATTATAGTTATTCTGAATCAGTGAGGAAAGTGATGAAAGAAGATAAGATTTCAAGATATAAATTAGAAAGGCAATTAGAACCTTTTATTTAAAATGGCAATAAAAAAAATAGGAAGATATAGAGTATTTGGTTCTAACAATCATTATATTATCGGAAGATGGGATGGTCAAGAATATAGAGTAATGAACTCAGTTCCATCATATACAACTATGGGCGGTGCTATGAGAAAAGCAACAACATTTCACAAAAAAGATATAAAGGATGGTATTAGAGTAAAAATTTAATGGTAAAACTATATACGATAAAAGGAGAAAATAAAACAATAAGAGTTTTTATTCTTGAAAAAGCAACGAGAATAATGAAAAAATCAAAAGAAATATCCTCAACAAGTGTTGTAGTTCAAGACTGGAATACTGGAGAAACAGCAGTGAGAAAAAGAAATAAACTAATATTTAGCCAGGAAGTAAACTGATATGGCATTCTCAGGAACAACAGTAATAAACCAATTAGGCGGAAGTAGATTTGTAGCAATGACAGGAGCGAGTAGATTTAGAACAAGTAAAAACTCAATTGACTTCAAAGTACCTCGTGCAAAAAACTCAATCAAATTTATAAAAATAACATTAACCCAATCAGATACATACGATATGGAGTTTTTAAAAATGAGAGGAGAATTAGTAAATAAAGAAGAAAATGTTTATGCATCAGATTTACAAAGCACGTTTACAAGAAACACAGGTTTAGATACTCATCTTTGATTTACTTTCTCAAATAATTCTTTAGATATAATAGGGGGATGAACTCCGACTTTTTCTTCGCCTTCAAATTCAATGATTCCATAGTAAACTTTATTCTCTAAAATATTATAATAGGACTGAGGCTTAATTTTGTGTTTAGCACACACTTTCTTATAGGAAGTGCCATTAGAAGCCATAAGGAAGCAGTCTTCGACTATTTCAGCCTTCTTCTTATCAATACCAAACCCAATTATCTTTCTGTCCTTTTTGATAGGTTTATATCCAAAGAAAGCACGAGCTGGGAACATCCCTTGTTTAAATCTAAGAATCCTAACGTCACGAACCCTACCTGCATTCATCTCCCTTTCTAATTGTGCAAAGACAGAAATTATTGTAAACATAGCTTTACCCATAGGAGTAGTAGTATCAATATCTTCAGCTATAGAAACAAAGTCTATATCATTAACCCTAAAATCCTCTAATACTAAAAGAGCATCAACAACATTTCTAAAAGCTCTATCTATTTTAGTTACGACAACTGCAGAAAATTTACCTTGTTTTGAATCTTCAATCATTCTAAGAAAAGCCTTTCGTTTCTTTGTAGAGCCACCAGATATACCCTCATCCTTATAAATTTTAAACACAGTCCATTCCTTAAATTTACAATACTCCTGGAGTTTGTTTAATTGAGCATCCAAACTTGTTCCATGTTTAACTTGTTCTTCAGTAGATACCCTAAGATATAATGCTACATATTTATTAATTATGCTTTCCATTTGCCACCTTTCCTAAGATTATTTTCAATCGTAAGCCACTGATGATTTCCATGAGCAAACGCTTTTTTAATTTCTTCTAAATCAACAGAACCATCTTCTTTAACAAATGTAAAAGAGCAAAGAGGACGAATATGGTCTATGTGATACTTTGAAATATCTTCTGGAAATGGTTTAAGGTGTTCAATAATATCAATAAAATTTACACCATAATCAACAGAGTGCATGGTTTTCATACCATTAATATAATTCTTAAATGTACTATTAAGCAAACCTCGTAATCTAGACTTAACAACCCAGTCAGGATTAGACCTCATCTTTTTATAATATTCCATATTTTGAATCCTAACCTTTTTTAAATTATTCTTCCTAAATAATTTCCTACTTAATATTATTTTATCTCGATTCATTTTAGCATATCTTTTCTGACGAGAAATAATTTTTTCTCTATTTTTAATATACAATAGTTTAGATAATTCTAGTCTCTTTACCTTATCTTTTTTATATCTAACATTCTCTCTACACGCTAATGAACAAAACTTCATAGAATGATGTTCTAATTGGTCAATCTCTTTATTACAGTTGGGACAAAATCTCTGTGGTTTAAGTATTTTTTTATTTCTTCTAATTAGTCGTTTTTTAGCACCAACTCTTTTATTATGAAATTGCCAAAGACATTTATATGAACAATATTTAGTATTATAATGTGAGTCATCTGGTAATCTATTAAGACAATTAACGCATAATCTCATTTTTAAAGAACCATCCATAGTGTCTCATCTTTGAAAAATCCGAGACAACAGCATGTAATCCCTCCTCTGTTTCAGTAATTTTAATATTTGCCTTTTTCTTATAGCTGACACCATATCTATTTTTAGAATGAGTTGGCATAGTCAGATTAAAAAGTCCAGGATACTGTAATATATCAATAGTAACTTCACCAAGTTTCTCAGGAGTAGAGATACTTTGAGGATTCACTCTAGTTGGTTTGTCAATCCATGTTTTAGTAGTTCTATCGACATACCGCCTGATGCCTTTATGCCATTTCATATATCCATCGTGTCTCATTCTCTTCTTCTCTTGAAACCAAATACTAACAGGGTCACCATGTTTTCTTTTACTTTTATATAAGACTAATTTCCCATTAACTCTTCTTTTCTTTTTTGTAGGTTTCTTAGCATACATTTTTCTTCTTTTATTTATATCACTTCTTTTCTTTCTTATAGATATATCTCTTGCACCTTTAGTTCTTGACATCAGATATTGTGTCCATATAATGTTTTCATTGGACACACCTCACAATTTAGAGCAGACGAAATCATAGGTGTTTTATCGACTATAAAAGAGCAGAAAATATACCCAGACCTCATCTTTATATTATAATTAGGACTGGACATTAAAAGTCTCGTGGAAGTTTGAAGGATGTTTGAATAGTTTTTATGCATTTTATCGTCGTTATTATTTTAATTAGGTGTTCCCATTTGAATAAATTTTTCTCCAGCAACTCATCTCTGTCCAATGGACGAACAACCAGTGTTTATTCTTTTAATATGGTAATACCCGTGTTATTATAAATTAATATGTATATTTAAATTTTTCTATTATCAACTGTGGACAATGCAAATAACCCTATAGGTCAAATATATTAACATCTGAGGTGGACACATCTTCCGTAGTAAATTTATTTTGAGTATTGTTATGTTGTTTGAGATAATTAGCAACGGTGGATTTACTTATACCAAGTTTAATAGCTATAGCTCTTATCCCTCTTTCTGATTTAGGAAGATTCTCATCATGGTACATATTATATGTAAGTTCCATATCCCTGAGTCTTGTTTTCTCTTCCTTTTGGTGAATATTGACAAAAGTAACATCATCAGATTTTTTATTATTCCTAGACTCTTTATCTCTCTTCTTTCTTTCCACATCTTCTTTCTTCTTCTGTTGTTCTCTCTTTATTTTTTCATTAATTTTAGTTTTTTCATCTACAACAAGTTTTTTCATTTTAGAAATCAATTCATTATAATTTTTCATCTTCTCAGGATAATGTTTCTTATACATTTCATTAAACTCATAACTTTCTTCAGCATGACAATGACTTGGAAATCTAGGAGTCCACGTTCCTCTATCTACATCACCCATATAAAGAAATGTTGGTTGGCTTGTTCTTATTGCATCAGATTGAATTAAGGGTTTAATTTGGTCTTTAGACCATCTCAAAGTTTTAGAGATACGGTCTATATCTTGCGAACCCATTTCTCCAAAAAATGTTTTAGTTTGACTTTTAACAACATCTTCATCAGTATCTGTAAATGACTGAGAATCAAAAACTCCAGCTATACCACCTTTTCCCATACTACCCATTATTGAAATAGTAGATTTCATAGAAGTAGCGAGGAACTTCTTATATCCTTCAGGGCGGAAAGGTACTAAAAATCTTATTTCTGGGATGTAAATCAATATAGGTTTCTTACCCTTCTTTCTATTTCTAATAATAGAATTAAGTAGAGAAAGGATGCAGAATTCTTTTATTTTTGGGTCACTAATATAACAACTACCAAAAACATGATAATGTTTATTATCATTAAGAATCTTACCCCAGTCTAGTTTTAAATCAGAATTGTCAGCAACTAAAAAATAATCTTTTCTAAATGGCAAAAAGTATGAAGCAATATCTTGTAAACTCTTTGCCGTACCACCAGTAACACTTAAATTGAATAGTTTTGGGTCTGGCTTTAGCTCTTTCCCATCCTTCTTCCCAACAATATTATCTTGTATATAATGCAGAAAAGCATCAAGACCAGTACTAGATGAAACATTACTAGAAGCATTAAGAAGAAGACGAGATGTATCCGACTCCCACGCACTCTCTGAAATCATAGAAAGTTCTGACCTATTTAAATCCTTTAGGCTAAATCCATAAAAATTAATATCTGGGATTTTATTAGATGGAATTGAAAAACTAAATGGATGGTATAATTTAACATCTTTTTTGCCAGGAATTGTTCCATCTTTTTTCAACCTATTAAGATGATATTGTTTTTCAGGCATGAACATAGAATAACCAAGTTCCCAATCGTCTTTAACATCAGACAAACATAGAATAGTATATCCAGCTTTATGATATAGCTCTAACAGAGATTCAACTGCAAGAGTCTTCCCATATCTAGGACGAGCAAAGATAAATACAAATTCGCTGTTAAAACTTTTATTCATATTTCTTACAGAAAAATTTGTATTAATAGATTCAATTATTTCCATCTTTATTATCATCACGATATCTTTCAAACGACGTGTAATTAGATTTAGATTCTTCTGGTTTTCTCAACAATTCTCTAGAGATAGCTCTATTTTGTAAAGTACTAGCCTTTAATAAAATCATTAATAGATAATGTAACTCTTGTTGATAAGGAGATACTTTAATTGAAAGACTTCTTATAGATGACACAGATTTATTTTTTTGTTGCTTAGTCCCTTTAATAGAATCATATAACATTCTAACTTCATTAACTTTTGGTCTTATCTTTTTAATAAATCTTTCTAAGTCAGAATATGTTTTAATTTTTGATAACTTTATCAAACCAAGATTTTTATTTACAATATTAATAGTAAACTCTTCACCATAATTAACAATTAAATAATTTTTCAAGACATCAATACAACTCAATAAAGAAGATATTTTTTGAACGCCCTGCTCATTAATAAAATTAGCAAGGCATCTTTCAACCATAGGAATAATTGACGCATCAGTAGGTTTTATATCATTATTTTCCATTAATCATTCTCCATATGCTCATAAGAAAGTATAGCCCAAGTAAACTCTGAGAACAATGAACCCCATTTATTTGACTGTTCTTCAACATCTAAACCAATTTTTTTTATAGCTTTCATAATAATAAAATCTTCCTCTTGTTTAAGATTCAAAAGTTTCTGATAATATAAAGGTTTCAGCTCAACAATAAATTTACTAAATAAATGAGATTTCAACTTAATATTTTTATCATTCAATTCAAGATATGCCAAGGACAAAAGATATGCAGATATGTGTTCTTGATAGCTTAATTCGTACTGATGACTTTTAGACAAAATTCTAGAATTTTCCATCTTCTTTTCTATCATTTGACTAATCAACTTCATCCAGTAACCTCCAACCAAAAATCAAAAAATCCAGAAATCAAATCATAATTCTCTAAAACATAATCCTCAAGTAAACTAATAGAATAACTTTTCCCAAATTCAGAATCACTATTTTTATAAGAAGACAATTTCATTAATTCATTAAATATTTTTCTATAGCATATTATCTCTTTAACTTCTTTAATTCCACAATCTCTAAACACACGATTAAACTCATTAAAATATTTTATATAAAATTCTGCCAACAAAACAGGATTAGCTTTAATATCACAAATTTCTTTATCGCCTAAATCAATCTCACCTACTTCGACCTCAGAAGATTCAATATACTCTTTTATTTCTTCAATTTTTTCTTTATTCATTCAATGCCTCGATTATTTTTTTATAAACTTCTTCAGTTGTAGTATCTTTAATTAAAATTGTTTTAATCGGTTTAGAAATTCC
>Ga0208648_1001108_pt1 | contig 23561 bp, 13 predicted proteins | sample AntAceMetag02UKL_FD_184772 | JGI IMG/M metagenome (GOLD analysis project Ga0208648, IMG submission 184772) | Saline lake microbial communities from Ace Lake, Antarctica - Antarctic Ace Lake Metagenome 02UKL (SPAdes) (version 2) | ecosystem: Environmental > Aquatic > Non-marine Saline and...
AGAGATCACAGAGTTCCTTTGGTATTGAAGCAGAAAGCATTCACCAGGAAAACCTTGATCTCTTGCTGAAGGCTATTGAACTAGGTAAAAAAGATGGCTCCATTATCTCTAAATTTACACCCAAACAGCTGCAACTTATCATCTGGGGACAAAATATGGGTATCATACACTCCATCTCCAGAAGATATGACCACTTGGAATCTGAATATTGCTGCACTCCACAGCAGGTTTTTGCCAATTACCTCAAAATGATCAATAACTGCCTTCAGTGTGATATTTCATCCTCTCCGGAGGTCATCCTCCACACCTGATAACTTAATCACTGCACCCTATACCCCTGCCCTATGTCAATAATTTCAAAAAGCTAATAGGTTAGAAAATTAAAGCCTGACCAAAACTCAGCTAAGCTGATTTATCATAAAGAATATAATCTGCACCAGTATAATTAATTATAATTTATATTATTACCAAAAGTTAGATATAATGAAAAGCAATAAAAACTGATAACTATTTCGTAAATCTATCAGATTTCCTAAATTTAACCAGTTTTTACTAATACTGAATATTTATTTTTTAGTGCGATAAAATCTGTGATCCTTATCCAGAAATACAATATAAAAAGTATTACAGTCGAAACGATAACCTGAATTGCCTTGTTCTTTGTTTCTATATTCCTTAGGAATCACAAAGTCAATTAAACGAGTTTTACTTTCCAGGCGGAATCTCGCCCATAAAACCTCATGTGGCACGTGTTTGGGATGAATAAAATCAGAATGGACAGGAAATTTGTCATATATTTCAAATACATGCAAACCACCAGAGCCAACCCTTTGATTCTTCCAGTAATCAAGAGGCTTCATGCAATAGTCGTGCAATTTATTCATTAATTTAACTAACTTATCTTCTTTCCAGGCTTCAAAATTCTGTCCAGCAGATTGAGAGAAATCCATGAAACTGAAATTGAATTTGCAGCGGCTGGCAATATTATCTTTTATATTATCCAAACTTGATGTAATAATTGATTGCAGAAATTTATCTTTCTTTCTGCTGCCAAAACCACTCATATTCGAGGAACTCCACCTATTTTGCCTGCGTTATATGCAGGAAGGACTGATCTGTCATTTCTGATAATATCACCAGAAATCTCATCAAGCCTGTATCCATAACTTTCATTATCTTCTTTATTAATGAACACAGTTCTATATTTACCCATCACGTCCATAATATCTCCATTATGAGTTGTGAAAATAAATTGAGCTTGGTTTGAATTCAACTCTCTGTTAGTAAATAGTTCCACGAGCTTAGGTAGTATATGGGGATGAAAATTCGTATCAAATTCGTCCAAAACTAAAACTGAACCATTTATTATTGCATACCAGTACAAAACCAAATCTAAATATAAGGATCTAGTTCCACTTGATTGATTATAAAATGTTAAATTGAATTTATTTTGTTTCACTTTGTGATAAAACACAGGATAATAAAACGGATTCCCTTCAATATCAGTATGTTTCTTAATTTCTATATCATCAATGCCCATGTCACAGTTACGTATTATATCCTTGATAAATTCAAAAATATCAGTATTTGAATAATAAAGTTCAGATACAAAATTAAGATCTAATTTATTTTCAGATAAACCAAGATAGTGGACATTTGATACATTGCGTGAAAAAAAATTATAAAGATTATTAATACTTGTAATACCGTACTGATGAGCCGAACTTACAAAGGATACATTCGGCCGTAATTTCATTATTTGAAGTCCTTTATACTCATCAATACATTTGATAAATTGATTATTTTTTCGCTCAATTATCAAACTTTCTCGTTTTTTTACTCTGTACAGCTTTTCTGAGATTACTTTCTTTCTCGTAACACTAAGCTCGTAACGATATTTTATGGCTTTGATAATGAATTCCAAATAAAATTCTGATGGCTGATTATTATTAAAGAAAGTCTCAATTTTAATTTCCTCATCTGGTTTTAGGGAAAATGAATTTTTACAAAATTGGAAAATTGTAGGTAATATCTTAAGTGCATTGGTTTTACCCGAAGCATTTGCTCCTTTTACACATAAAACATTTGCTACTGCATTTCCCTGTGAAATATTTTTTGGGCAATTCTGACCTAATTCAAATGAAATATCAACTCCTTCACGAAAACAAAAGAAATTCTTTGCTCCAAAATTTAATATCATATTTTACTCCTTCTTTCTAACTAGACAAAGTGGAAATTTAGAAAAAGAGAGTCAAGCCTTATTTTATTTATTGGTCATATTTGTCGAATATTGCTTTTTAAGCAGGAAACATACAGTCACCGTTTGAGCAAAGAAATCAATGTTATGCTATTCGGTAAAAAAATTATAACATCTAATTATCAATAAAAGTAGTACGTATACCTTGATAAAATATGAATAATAAATCATTTATCGCCATTTTAATGGGATATATCAGATTTTACCAACTTTTAGCTAAAAATTTAGATTTTTTAAGAAATTATTTTTAACTACATCTCTAATTTGCTATATAATATTATTTTACACTCTTTCCAGATTTTCTATCATCCTCAAAGTGCTTCTAAGGAGGAACAACAAAGCACATAGTGACATTTTTATGTTAGATAGTTCTATGTTGCTCCTCCTTAATGCTGGTAAATTGATGTGAATAATACAAGTGTTTGGGAATAATTTTAGTGAAAATATATTGGCTGATCAACCATTTCGAAGGTTTGGCAACCATTCGAAAGGTTTTGTTTGGGATGCTTGAGATTAGTATAAATATTGACTTAATCTTTAGTGGTAAATAATAAGGATGTAAATAAATACTTGAGGTAGAAAATGCTGATAAATAAATTATTGCCAATTCTGGTATTCTTTATTGCTGGATATGGTTTGAAGCGGGGTGGGGTATTTAAAAAAGAAGATGGAGCACTTTTTTTACGGGCAGTGCTTTATCTTTGTATTCCGGCAATAGGATTTGCAACCTTTAGTCGGATGGAGATGAGGATTGACCGGATATATCCGATAATAACCGCATTATTTGTGATAACAGGGAATTTTTTGATTACGAGCCTTTATTTTAAAAAACTCGGGGTGGAAGCAAGACAATACACAGTTTATATGTTGGCGACTATTGTATTGAATACGAGTTTGATGCTGCCTTTTGCCCAGGCTAAGTGGGGTGATGAAGGTGCCGCGATGGTGCTGCTCTTTGATATCTGTCACGTAACATTGGTGTTTACCTTCTCTTACTGGGTGGCGATGCGTTTTGGTAATGATCGGGAAGGCAGAGTTCCCTTCAAAAAGATATTACGATTACCCCCCTTATGGGGAATATTTCTGGGTCTGGCAGTAAATGTGATTCATCTGCCGGTACCTGCTTTTGTATATGAAATCACGGACATAGCGGCAAAGGGACTGATATTATTAATGATGACAGCGTTGGGGATATTTTTTGAATTAAAGATCAAACACTGGCGTTTGGTTTTTGGAGCCCTTCTGCAGCGTAGTGCGGGAGGATTTATTTTAGGCTGGATAATCACCTGGTTATTGGGTGTGCAGGGAGTTGAACTTCAAATAATCTTGCTGATAGCTGCAGCGCCAGTAGGATTTAATACTCTGGTGCTTTCTGATCTGGAACACCTTGATCGTGATCTGGCAGCAGAGATGGTTACCAGCGCCACACTTCTGGCGGTGATATTTCTGCCCGTGATATTAATTATATTATGAGTGGAGCTTGACAGAGAGTGAGAGTTGATGAAATTACGTTTATGATAATGAAGCATAATAAAAAGTTATTGAGTCTTGTATATATACTCAGCTTTCTGGTCTTTCTGTCCTATGGGCAGGAAGAGGTAAGAATTAAGCGTATATCTGCCGATAGTCTGCTGTCAGACAGCCTGCAGACTGATAGTCTTGGCTTTAGTTTAATGGATTCATTATTTTACGCAGCAGATTCAGGAGCCTATTGGACAGATGAGCAGATCATCAGTTTGATGGGCAACGCTAATATTGAATATCATACCTCAAGTATTACAGCTGATACAATTACGGTGAAAGTTAAGGAAAATCAGGCATTTACCCTGGGTAATTCCATGCTCAAAGACAATAACCAGATAGCGCTGGGGGACGAGATATTTTATGATCTGGAAACTCAGTGGGGTATGATCAATAATGGGGCAGCGAAATTTGAACAGGGTTATTACTATGGTGATGAGATCCGCAAGATAGATAAAAAGACATATGATATTGATAACGGGTTATTTACTACCTGCGATGGATTGCATCCGCACTTTTATATTAAAACAAATAAAATGAGGATGTATCAGAATGACAAAGTGGTAGGTAAACCAGTGGTATTTTATGTAAATCACATGCCGATATTTGCTTTGCCCTATGGGATATTCAGTGTTAAAAAAGGAAGACAGATGGGGATACTAGTTCCCTATCCGGGTTATAACAGCAGCGATGGCAAATATGTGCGGGATCTGGCATTTTATTACCCCTGGAAGGAATATGCTGATGTGATACTTGGCGGCAATCTTTATGAGAAAACCGGCTGGGAAGCAAAGCTGAGTGCTAATTACAAGTTGCGGTATGTGCTGAACGGGAGTATGCTTTTCAGGCTTCGTAAGCGGCAATACAGCTTGTATTCAAGCACTTATGAATGGTATTTGCGGTCATTGCATCATCAGAATATCGGCAGGTCAAGCAGTTTGGATGCCAATATCACTTATACGAGTTCAGAAAAGATACTGGAGAATGAGGAAGATGCCAATGATCGTCTGGCTGAAGATGTAACCTCATCAATTTCATTTAAGACACCTCTTTTGGGGAGCACTTTGAGCTTAAGTGGCAAGCTGGTTGCAGATCTGCTGGAAAGCAGCCTGGTGAGACGTGATACTGCCGGGAATATAGTGGATACATTGAGCTATAAACTGAAGACCATAACTCTGCCTGAGGTATCCTGGTCACGTCCTTCACGTCCGCTTTATGAATATTTTACGGGAGAAGACAGTAAAATTGATAAAGATGCCTGGTATACAAAGTTTAATGGTTCTTACAGTTTCAGAGCAAATTATAAAAGCGTGATCAAAGACTCGACGGCAGATTTTAGTGATTTATTCTGGAAAGAAAAAGAAGATAGCCTGGGAGCGATCAATAAACATGATGCAGGAATGAAGCATACTACTTCATTTAGCTATTCCAATAAATACAAGGGTTGGCTTAATTATTCGCAATCGGCAGGGATGAATCTGGTGTGGCTCGATGAAGATGAGCTGGGCAGAAGCAGTCGCTGGGGCCATGACTGGAATCTAAGTACTTCCTTTAATTTCAGTTTATATGGTATCAGGAATTTTAATAGGGGCTATCTGAAAGCTGTGCGGCATATCATAGCACCGCGAGTGTCTTATTCTTATAAGCCGGATTTCTCTGAGAATGAATATTTGAAAAATCTAAGCGGATATTCTGTATCATCAGGTGATAAACAGCAGAAAGTAAGTTTTTCAATAGGTAATACCTGGCAATTGAAATTGCGGGGAACAGAGGAAAAGAAAGAAAAAACTATCAATGACTTTTTTAAAATATCTTCGGGGATCAGTTATGATTTTGAGAATAAAAATACAGGTAATAATGACGGGAAGGGCTTTAGCAGTTTATCCCATTCTATAGATCTTAATCCGGACAACTTGAAGCTGGGATTGTTTGATCTGAGTATTGAGCCCTATGGCAGTATTACGCAGGATGTTTATGACACAAAATTACAGTTCAGCGATATATCCAAGTGGAATTGGGGAGTGAGTAACTGGAATTTTAATGTGAACACCAAGCTGCGGATAGGTGGCAATGCCAGCTATGCAGAATATTTCCCGATTGAGTCAAATCCCTTTACGAGTAATCAGTTCATGTTGGCAGACAGCATGAGTATGGACGCTGAAGATGAATTTACCACCCTGGAAGAGATAGCTGAATTGCAGCAGGAAGAAAATAGCTGGTCACTAAGCTTTACACACAGCTATCGGCTTACTCAAAGCAGTTATGAAAATCATGATTATACGAGCAATTTTAAAAGCTCATTTACAGCCCAATTGACAAAGAACTGGAATTTTAGTTACAGTAACTATTATGATATCAACGAGAAAAAGATGGTAAACCAGACCTTTACGCTGCTTAGGGAACTTCATTGCTGGCAATTAGAATTTCGTTATACCCGTCAGGAGGATTACTGGAATTATTCCTTTAAGTTATTCAATATCAAATTACCGGATTCTTTGATATTTAAAACTTCAGATAACGGCTAAGTTTGATAATAACTGAGAGATGAGATAATTAGTAAAAAGAATATTTCGTTTTTCTTTGACAATATATGCAAGCAGACAATATTTCACACATAAAAAAGCGCTAAAAGGAAAGATAATGGCATTTGTACATTTGCATAACCATACCCAATACAGCAAGTTAGACGGAGCCTGCAGGGTTGACAGGATGACTGAATTAGCTGTGGAAATGGGTATGAAAGCCCTGGCGATAACCGACCATGGCAATATGTTTGGAGCAATAGATTTTTATCTATCCTGTAAGAATGCAGGTATCAAGCCTATCATTGGAATTGAAGCTTATATAATCCGTGGAAATTTTGACGATATAGACAGTAAGCAGCAGATCAGGCATCATCTGGTACTTCTGGCAAAAAATCATAAAGGCTATAAGAACCTCTGTAAGTTAAGCACAATCTCATTTCAGGATGGATTTTATCATAAACCGAGGATAACAAAGGGCCTTTTACGCCAATATCATGAAGGTTTAATCTGTTTGACGGCTTGTATAAAAGGAGAAATTCCTTCATTACTGATAGCGGGTCGAGAAGAAGATGCTTATAATTCACTGCTGGAATATAAAGAGATATTTGGAGATGATCTGTATATTGAGCTGCAGGATCATGGTATAGATAAAGAACAGACCGCCATGCCCTTACTTATTGATCTGGCAGAGAAAACCAATACAGAAATGGTGGTGACCAATGACTGCCATTATCTGCATAAAGAAGATCGGGAAGCACATGACATTTTATTATGCATCCAGACTGGTAAAAAAGAAACTGATATCAATCGGATGCGGTATAGTACTGACCAGTTGTATTTTAAAAATGAAGAAGAAATGCGGTTGCTCTTTCCTGAACTCGGTCAGGCTTATGATAACACTGTGAAAATTGCTGAAAAGGTAGACCTTAAACTTGATTATGATCAATTTCTATTTCCTAAGATGCCGTTACCACCTGATTATAAGGATGATTCAGAGGGATATTTGAAATCATTATGTTATGATGCCATACCAAGACGCTATGAGGAAATAACTCCGGAGATACAGAAGCGTTTGGATTATGAGCTGCAGATCATTAATAAGATGGGATTTAATGATTATTTTCTGATCGTGAGAGATTTTATCAATGTTGCTCGGGCAGAAAACATTCCCGTAGGACCGGGTAGAGGATCAGCAGCAGGAAGTATTGTGGCTTATTTACTGGAAATAACTCAGCTTGATCCCCTGAAATATAATTTACTATTTGAAAGATTCCTGAATTTGAGCAGGGCAGAGATGCCCGATATTGATATAGATTTTGATTCCGAAGGCAGAGAGCGTGTAATTGAATATGTAAATGAAAAATATGGCAGTGAATGCGTGTGTCAGATCATCACATTCGGAACCCTTGGAGCGAAAACAGTAGTACGTGACATTGCTCGAGTGCTGGATGTACCTATCCCCGAGGCAAATAAATTAGCAAAATTAATACCAGCTGAAGCAAAAATGACGCTGGAAAAAGCTTATAAGGAAAATCCTGATCTGCGGCAATTAATTGATAGTGATCCTGTTTATACTCGTATTTACCGGATAGGCAAGGTGCTGGAAGGCTTGATTCGTCAGACCGGGATCCATGCTGCAGGAGTTGTGATCGCTCCTAATGATTTGAGTAATTATGTGCCGCTTGCAATGAGTACTAAAAAAGGCAAAGGCGAACGGACGACACTTGTGCAGTATGAAGGTAAATGGCTGGAGCATTTAAAAATGCTTAAGATGGATTTTCTGGGTTTGAAGACGCTGACGCTGATCCGCAAAACAGTTGATCTGATCAAGAAGAACCATGAAATTACTTTTGATATCGAAAACCTGCAACTTGAAGATGAAGAAACTTATCAATTGTTATCGAGAGCAGAAACTGATGGAGTGTTTCAATTGGAATCTGATGGGATGAAGAAATATCTGAAAAAATTGAAACCCAACAGATTTGATGATATTATTGCTATGGTGGCTCTATATAGACCTGGACCTATGCAGTTCATAGATAAGTATATCAAACGCAAACACGGTGAAGAAGAGATCATGTATTCTCATCGAGCAATGGAGAAATCGCTTAAAGAAACTTATGGAGTTCTGGTTTATCAGGAACAGGTAATGCAGGTATCCAAAGATCTTGCCCAGTTTGATAGTGCTACTGCGGGATTACTGCGTAAAGCGATGAGCAAGAAAAAAGCCAAGCAGATGGCAGAGCTTTATGTAAAATTTGAAAAAGGTTCACAGGATAATGGTGTGAATCTTGATAAGATCAAGCTTATCTGGTCTGAATTTGAGAATTTTGCACAATATGCCTTTAATAAAAGTCATGCAGCATGTTATGCCTATATTGCCTATCAAACGGCATATCTGAAGACGCATTATCCAGTGGAATTTATGGCGGCATTGATGTCAGAAGAAAAGGATCCGGCAAAAATACCACGCCAGATAGAGGTTTGCAGAAGAATGGATATTGAGGTTATTCCACCTAATATCAATTTAAGTGAAGTAGAATTCTCTGTGCAAGGGAAAAGAATATTATATGGTTTGAAAGGTATTAAAAATGTGGGAGTGGCAGCAGTAGGCAAGATCATTGAAGAGCGCGAAGAAAACGGAGCCTATGAGGATATTTGGGATTTGGTCACCCGTGTGGATTCTAAAACGGTTAATAAAGCAGTGATAGAAAGCCTGATAGCTGCTGGTGCATTAGATGATCTGGAAGGAAACAGAGCTCAGAATTATAGTGTAGTGGAGCTGGCAATAGAATTTGCAGCATCAGTTTTTCAGGAAAAGATGCGAGGTCAATTGACACTATTTGAGGATTTTGCTGAGGATGAAGAGGTGGAGGTGATGCCAAAGCTTCCGGAATTGCCGGAATGGAGTTCAAATGAAATTTTACAAAAAGAAAAAGAAGTATTGGGGTTTTTCTGGTCAGGGCATCCGCTGGAGAAATATAAGAATTTGATAAATTCGGTAATTAATTACGATGCTGCGTTACTTTCTGGTGCAAGCTATGTGTCATATAGAGTAATGATGGCTGGACTTGTAAACTCCATATCTACTAAAACAAATAGAAACAACAAACCCTATGCTATATTGGAATTGGAAGATAGAACAGGGAAATTTGAATTAGGCTTGTATAAAGATAACTTCAGACGTCATATTAATAAATTCGTCAAGGGTAATGCCTATTTAATTGAAGGATCAGTCCAGGTACAGGATAATGGTGGAGCAAGATTATTACCTGACAAAATCTATGATCTAAAGAACTTTCCTCAGGGATGTAAGGGAGTTTTGAAGCTTGAACTTGAAGAAGAAAAGATCAATGAGGAATTAAGCAATCTGATAATAGCAAATTCAGATACAGAACAATCGATTACTCTGGAAATAAACCTTGAAACGAAAGAATTCAGTTCTTTGCTTTGTAAAACGAATCGAAAGATAAAGCTGACAGAGACTTTTTTAAAAGAACTGGTAGAAATTACCGTTAGACTACCCAAATTGGAATTGAGTTAGGAGTTAATATGAGAAATTTTACAATAGGATTTTTTTTACTGATAAGTAGCATACTTTTCGCGGGACAATTAGGCGTATATGTTGATAGTAATCGCTTTTTTGGACCCGATAACAAAACTCTAGTGGAAATTAATTATTCTTTTCCCTATAATGCTGTGGATTTCATTAAGCAGCAGTATGGTTATGAAGCGGAAATATTTGTGGATATCTCTGTTAGGGCTGGAGAAAAACTGATCAAAACCGATTCTATTACTAATAAAGTGATTATCAGAGAGGCAACAAAAGCATTCAGTGATGAGCAGTATCTGGATAAAATAATTTTGACTTTGGGTAATTATGATTTGCAATTATCAGTGGAATTTGTTGATGTGCATACTGAAAGTTCTTATTTATGGGAATATGATTTTGTCCCTCTTGATATTGATGGATTACTTAGTGATCTGGAATTAAGCAGCTTTGTGAAAAAGGATACAACGGGCTATCTGGAGAAATTTCATCGGGGGAATTATCTTTATCAGGTAAAACCCAATCACACTTTTCGGGAAGAAAACGGTTATCTGGAATATTTTCAGCAGATACGAAATCTCTTTGAAGATGAAAGCGGTAAATATCAACTGGAGCAGGAAATATTAGTGAAATCCGGTGATACACTGATAGATTCAATGAAGAAAGAACTAAGCGGTGAGATTGCAGATATAATCAGTGTCCATGATAGCATATTGATAGAAGGATATGAAGATGGATATTACAGTTTAATTATAAGTTATCGTGATAAAATCACCTATAAACAGGAACAGGTAGAGGATTATTTCTGTGTAAAATCAAGGAAATCTGCTAATATAAGACTATTTCCTGAACTGGAAGATGATATCAAATTGGTAAGTTATTTCATGAATACTAATGAAAAGAAAGTATTCAAGACTTTGACAACTGAAGGTAAATCTAACTATCTGAATAAGTTTTGGCTTTCGCAAGATCCTAATATAGCTACGAATGAAAATGAATTTCTGGATCTTGTAAGGAATCGGATACTTTATGCAAATCAGTTTTTTACACATTTTAAACCAGGCTGGACAACAGATATGGGCAGGATTTATATCAAGTATGGCAAGCCTTATGAAATACGGAAAATGACAACCAATCTGGGTGAACACGAGTTTTCCGATATCATAGACAGCCCAGACCAAAATTTTAATAGAGGAGTGACAAAAAACTATGAGATATGGAAATACCGGATGAGTAAAATTGCAAACTATATCTTTATTGATTTGATTACCAGCGGAGATTATAAATTAATCTACAGCTCTGATGATGACGATGGAGAAACTACTTATTTTAACTGGAAGGAATATCTGGGTAATGATTTTGATGAAAGGCTGCTGGATTAATTCAGGTTCGGAAGGCATCTGGGATGTGTTTGATTATCCATTTATTTTTAGGATCATGAGATAAAGCGATTACATCAAAGCGTGTAAATGTATCAGAATATTCGGGATTAATTAGCAGATAATATCTGGCAGCTCTTATGATCTTAAGCTGTTTAGTATAATTGATACTGGCAATGGCATCATCAATTCCTGTTTTCCGATAGCGAACTTCGATAAATACAAGCTCTCTATTTTGAAGATCATATGCTATTAAGTCGATTTCACCTGTTTTACAGAGGAAATTACGCTCAATAATTTTATAACCCAGCTTTTTTAAAAAGCGTAAAGCTGTTTTTTCCCCTTTATCTCCTTTTGTTTTCTTTATATTTTTATTCATGTAATAAAAAATAGCTTGACTTTGAGAATAAGGAAATTATTTCTTTAAAAAAATGTGGAGACAGATAAAAAATGAAGAAAGTCCTGATATATATATTTTTTCTGATAATCACAGGTTCGCAATTATTTGCCATGCCTTATACATTACAGGGTAATAAAATAAATATCCCCGACGCTTACATTCTACCACATCAGATGGCAACAATTAGCGTAGCACTATCTCCAGGGGTCAGTAATTTTAATAATGACGGGACACCCGATATATTCTTTAATGCTATTGCAAATATTAATTTAGGCTTATATGATTACGGTGAAGTAGGATTTGTACTAAATAGTTATGGTGTGCCCTATATGAATTTTAAGTTGCAGCTTCTTAAAGAAAAAAAGAGAATACCTCAGCTGGCAATTGGAATAACTAATGTATTTTCTTCTGTAGAAAACGAAAACCATGATAGTTATACTGAAGGTCTTGTGGGCAGTGAGGATGATCTGATCAAAAATTCACCCTATGCAGTTCTTTCTAAGACAGCAATTATGGTTTCCAATATTACCGGACTGGAATATATAGAGTTATCTGGATATCTAGGCTGGGGATTAAGAAGATTTAAAGGTGAAGGTAAGATCGCTAAATATTTAAATGGTTTCTTTTTTGGTGCGGATTTCAAACCTACCAGGTTTTTGAGTTTATATAGCGAAATAGATGGTGAAAATATCAATGCTGGATTGAATATCTATTCCAAACATTTTACTTATCAGTTCAGTGTCTTCCGCATGGAAGAAGCCATTAAATTTGTTCTTGATAAAGGTAACATAAATGTTGGTTTGAATATAGTTTATACTCTGGACCGGTTTTCAAAGCAGAAGGTTAATGACAGACAGGATTACTACAGCTACTATAAGACGATATCTCCCTTGATAGAAAGGCGCGTAATCATAGAAAACGTTTTGCCGGATGAGGATAATTCTGTTTATGAAGACCTGCCAATGTTCGAAGAACTGCAGGATTTAAAGAAGCAAAGGCAGAATACTGAAGAAGAATTAGAAAGATTAAAAAGACTGCTTGAAGAAGAATAGATGAAATTCAGGATCCTATTATTAATAACTTTTATAGTTCTATTCCAGATATTATGGTCTCAAAAAGCCACTAATAACACCCTTCTGGAAGAAATACGCCAGGAGTCATTTGATCTGGCTGTATTGGATGATGAAGTCGATTATTATCAGCAGCTTGTAGATAAAAGAAACAGAGTAAAATCGCTACTTGAGCAAAATAGGCTTTCAACAATAAGAGAAATTTTTGAGCGAGATTTGGCTGAACTTGATGTAATATTTGAGTCTGATGATACTGAAAGGGCTGTTAAAAAACTGTGGGAAATTACGCGAATATATAAGGGTATTTCTACTCTGGACATCAAAAATTATTTTCCCGAGAGATTATTGCAGTATTATGAAGCAAGGCTGGATGTTCAAGATGGACATTATGAAAAAGCCAGACGTGTTTTAGAAAAGAACCTGACAAATAACGTCGATCCCCAGCACCGGAATGAAATTGTATCGCTTTTAGAAGAAATTTATTTTAATCTCAAGATCTGGGAAGACTATATCTCTGTTTATCCTATCTTTCGAGGGATCAATACCACACGGCAACGCTGGTGGCTGGGTCAATCATTTTATAATACAGGCAGATTAGACGATGCCAGTACAGTTTTCCGGCGTTTGGCGAATGATGAAGAATATGGTTTGCGCTCACGTTGCATGTCAATATTGCTTACATATCAAAATGGTAATATAAATCAGGCAATCACGGATTTTCTGACTCTAAAATATCAATATCCCCCTTCAACACCCTATTTCAATTTCATTAATCTTAGTCTGGCAAGGCTATATGCCATCAGTGGTGATAATAATGAAGCAATCAGTCTTTATGACCAGTACGTTCAATTGCAGAAAGACATCCCTGATGATATTTTATATGAGATAGCTACAGTATATAAAAATTTTGGTGAATATACTCAGGCGATAAATTATTATCAAAAGATTACCGAAAAGCCAGTAAAAAGTAATTATTATGTTACTGCAAAATATTTCACAGCTATTACAGAACAGGATCGGGGAAATTATGAGAGTGGTCGGGAAAATTTACGTGAGATCATTGAAAAAAATGATAACCTGATGCTGTCATTAAATAAGAAATATGCTCTTTTGGAAAACTATTCCTCATTACTGCATAACCTGATTACTGAAACTCTGAGTCCTGAAAGAAGAAATCAGATTGACACTCAATTAAATGATCTTGAAAATCAGTTTCAGGAAAACAGGGAAGAAATTGAAACTTACAGCGAAGGAGTGGATAGCAAAAGTTTATTGTATCTGAAACAACTGGAACAAGAATATTTTTCCTATACTATCACTTTGGCTAATTATGAAGCATTTGTCCGTTATTCTCGAAACCCCATGCTGAAAAGGTTACCTTCAATCCAAAATTACCAGATGAGCAGAACGGATTCCTCTGTAGTATATCTGCAAATGGTGAACTATGTTGAAAATCTATCAAAAAAATCCGCGGAATCATATACACTGGCAAAATTTCTTGCTGAACAGAAGGTGTATCTGGCATTTATCAGAGATATCTGGTTTGATATCAAGGGATTAGGAATTGATTACAGCGCTCCTGATATTATTGAAGTTGCCGAAAATGCTGATTCTCTGATCAGTAGCAACTTGGAGATCATCTCTGATCTGGAGGTTTGGGCTTTCAAATCTGAGCATAGTAAGGAAGAAGAAGACCTTCTGGCAGAAAAAAGAAACCTGATCGAGAATAATAATAAAGAACTGGAGAAAAACGAACAAGAATTCATCGATAAGTTTACTCAGGATGTAACCCCCCAATTAGCTGATAAAGTAGATAATTTTGCAGCCTCACAGGATGAAATCCGAAATCATTATATTGATACAATAACCGCGATGGTGGAATCACTTTCAGATGAAAATCAGATGTATGAAAACACTCTACTGGATATTTTATATCGTCAATCCAAACTTCTGGACGAAGAGTATGTAGAATTCAGGGAACAAATAACTAATGAATAAATATAGTAAAATCATTCTGCTTTTAATATTGCTTATAGCAGAGGCTTTGACAGCCCAGAATATTGAATCTCAGATCAATCTTCAATACAATAATAAAATTGAATACAAACGGGAAGTATATAATCGCATTCAAAGAATGATAAGTGAAAATCCTGCTGTTGATGAGCTTGATAAATTATATTTCAACCTGGCTGAGCTTAGTACGGAAATTGATCGTAATAATCCCCAGAAGATTATCTCTTATTACAAGCAGGTAATCCAATATAATCGAGAATTCAATTATAAAGATGTGGTTCTCTATAATATTGGATACTATAGCTATCAGGCAGCAGTTTTGCAAAATGGTCAAGCCCGGCAGATGCTGGAGCAGAATTATCAGCTCATACCTGATTCTCTGCTTTATAACGAAACAACTTTTCAGGAACCCATTAAATACTATAAAAGACTGCTGGAAGAGCATCCCTTATCTTCATATTATACAGAAACTGCCTGGAGACTGGCAGAAATATATAATTCCATAGGTGAAGATACCAGAAGCAGGATTGCATACCTGCGTGCAGTTGACTATTATGATCTGGCATTGCAGAAAAAGGATTCTCCCTTTTATTTCCCCACTCTGGCAGGTAAAGCCTGGATATTATTTGCACTGCAGGAAATAGAAGATGCTACTGAAATAGAATTCGCTCTGCTTAATCAGCTTGATAGTATTCCTGATCTCAGAAACAAGGATGTATTAGCCCAGGAAGCAATCAAAAATTTAGCCTGGTCATTTTCGCGTGATAATGATCTGGACTTTGAACAGAGTAGTATCACGGCTGCCCGACTGGAACTAAGGCTGGCTGGTTTAGCCAATAAGTTAAACCAGGAACGTGTAATGATCGCCGTAGCTGATCAGCTGTTAGCAAATGATAAACCCCAAGCTGCCATTGGCTTATATGAGACTTTTCAGGAGCTGTTCCCTCTTTCTGCAATTGCACCAGTAGCTGCTGCTGCCAAGATCGATATTTATCGTAAATATCCTGACATCTTTGGTGGAATAGCAGGCAGCACACAGAAAATCAGTGATATTCGCGAGGAAATCAGGCGTACCTTCAACCCCCAATCTGCCTGGTATAAAGAAAATAGAGCCAGTAACATCCTTCCGTCCATTAATGTAATCCGCAATGCTATTGAGTTCGATGAGCCATTGAAATATAATGATTTTCTAGATTCATCTGAAAAGAATAATTATTTGAAATATCGACGCCTGGTAAGTGATTTTTCCGGTTATGAGGGCTTTGATAATTCCCAGTATCTGCAAAAACTGCAGCAGTACCGCCGAAATCTGGTTTACATGAGCCAGAAGCTGGCTCAAACCACTAATGAACCAGATGATTATTACTATGCTCTGCGGGATCTGAGGGAATACGATCAGTTTTATCCCGAGCACGAAGAAAGAATTGATTTTGAGAAAAATATCTTTTTCTGCTATGAAAAACTCTATGATATCAGCCAGATAGACTCCCTTTCTTTAGCAAAATCTGACCTCGGTAATATGGATTCATTATATATCATCGCTTCTCGGCAATATGAAGATATATTACGCAATGATGAAGCCTGGGAAACGCATCAGAACGAACTTGCCCGGGTTATGTTTAAACGTGCAGAATTTCTTTTCCAGCAGGACAGATTTATAGAAGCATCACAGGATTACCTCAAAGTAACTGAGTTGCAGTCTGATAATGAGCTGATATCAGATGCCTTCAGAAGATCAGCAGAAATTGCCCTGCAAGATCAGGATTACGTTTCCTCTGAAAGCTATTTACGTAATGCAATGCAGTTTTCCACCGGATACAGCCAGTCTGATGTATATAAAAATATCATTTATGTGATAAATCAAAAGGCAGAAAACCTGCTTCAACAAAAAAAATATAACCAGGCTGCCGATGAATTTCTAAGACTTTCTCTGGAACTGGAAGCCATATATCCCGAGCAGAGCCTGAGCTTTCTTAATCGGGCGATAGATGTATATGAAGACCTGGGTGATGACAAAAAGGTCAATGAATTGCTTACTATGGTCTCTGAACGGGAAAATATGGACCAGGCAGCAGCAGTATATGCCAATACCTGGCAGGAAGCTGATAAACTGGAAGACTTTCAGCGTTCGATAGCTCTCAGACAGGATTTCATATCCCGATTCCCGGGTACCAATGAAGCCTTCAGAGTTAAATTGCAGATAATAGATATTTATGAAAATAAATTAATTGATAAGGAACAATCTGCTGAATTATACCTGCAGCTTCATGATGAATATAAGTCTTACGATCTGGGCAGAGAAAGACCGGAAAGCATCTATCTGAATGCTCTCAGAATATATCAGGATATTGGGGACAACGAAAAGTGTGCTCAACTCACCGAGAATTTCACCCAAAGTTATCCAGATTATTCTCTCATTGATCTCAATCTTACTTACAGTGATACTGATAATTTCCGCACCAGTATCAGAAAACTAAAAAAACTCAAGGATAACATTAATTCTCTATTCCAGAAGCAGGAATATGAATCTGCAAGAGAAGGTATTGAAGAATTCCGTCAGATTGCCACTGCTCTCAACGTGGATTCCCTCAGAATTGATCTATCAGAAGATAACCTGCTCTTTGATCAATACCTTACTTATGCCGATTATTATAAAAATTATAAACTCGAGATCAGCAATATTGAAAATGTTTTCCTGCTCCAAACAGCTCAGGAAATAATACCCATTTCTGCTGATACACGCTGGCAGGAAAATATGGTTGCTGGGGACAATACGATTGGAAAGCTGATGCAGCAATGTGATGATTACCGTAATAATATTATGGCACTTCTGCTGCAGGGCTCTGAATATCAGCTTGATACTCCCCATTATACACATGCTGTATGGGCAATTGCCGCTGCCTATGATCATGCCTATGAAGTAATTGATCTGCAGATAAGAAATTTTGTGGTCAAATCAAAACAACTAAATCGTCCTGAACTGGAAGATAATAATTATCTGAAAAGCGAACTCAAAAGACGTGTGATAGCTGAAGGAAAGGATTATTCTTTTGAATTTCAAATTGCTGCTGGCAGATTCTATCAGAACCTGCTATACCAGTTTTATGATAACGCCAGCTATACTGATCTCTGGACGCGCAAAGCGCTCAACCGCCTTAATGAATGGGGCATTCGGGATGCCAGTGGTGCTATAGTGATGCTGGATGAAAGTCTGCTGATGGCAGAAGATTCCTATGCTAATGAAGAAATTGAAAAGGAATATAACCAGATATACGGTGAATATCAAAATCGGGATTACAACTCTGCTCAGGTAAAATTCATGAAATTCATAACTTCATATCCCGGACACCAACTCTCATATAATGCCCTTTATTATGCTGCCGAATGCTATTATAATATGGGGCAGCTAAGTAAAGCAATGGAAATGCTTGCCAAGGTGATAGATTTTGACCGTGATAAAACTCCTGATGCACTGCTGCGACTGGGTCACTGTTATAATGCTCTTGGTAAAAAACATAAAGCTTATGAATACTGGAACAGACTGGTTGATGAATATCCTGATCATTATCTCACTGAAGTGATCAAACTCACTTTCACAAATATCAGCAAGCAGGAGGAACAGGCTCTCGCAGCCGCTGCTGTACCGGCAGATAAAGAACAAAAGATTACTCTTAAATATCGTAATTACATCCAGAAATATAAGCAGGGTAAGTATAAATCTGCTCGAAAAGGCTTTGCTTCTATCACCAAAAAATATCCTGAACATCCTCTGGCTAACGATGCGTTATTCATGCTGGCAGAATCTTATTTCCAGGAAGGTAAATTCCAGAATGCTGCTGATACCTATCATGCAGTAATTGTCCTTGATGGTAATAAAACGGTTAATTCTCTTTATAAGCTTGGTCAATGTTCAGAGAAATTGGGGAATATTCCTCAGCGTGATCAATACTGGCAGCAGATAGTGGATGAATATCCTGATCATTATCTGGCAGGTGTAGTTGCCGGAGGAGAAGCAGAAATCAAGGCTCAAAGAGTAACAACCAGACCTGTTAAAACCCATCCGCGCAGGATTCCCACTACTACTGTTGCTGCTGATCCTGCTCAATACCAATACAAAAAAGCTCTGATGGATTTTAGATATAATAAGTATACCGAAGCAATTTCAGGATTTAAAGAATTTGTGGATAAAAATCCTGATCATAGACTCGCTTTCAATGCCAGTTTCCTGATGGCAGAAGCATATCAGAATCTTGGTGAATATCAGAAAGCACTTACTCTATTCCAACAGATATTACCATCTTCCGGCGCCAAAAGATCAGAAAATCTTATCCATATTGCCCAGAATTATATTGCCCTGGATCAAACAGAAGATGCGGTAAATATTCTGAATGAGATCAAGATCACTTATGCCGGCACATTTGCTGCAGCACAGGCAAATAAACTGCTTAACCAGATTTCAGGAGCTGATAATGAATAAAAAACTGCAACTCCTTTTAATACTGATCATTTTAGCAATTACCATAGCTCTTATTGCTCAGAATACCATTGAACCAGTAATTCCAGCCAGACCTTCAAGTGTTACTCAGGAATCTATAAAACCACTACCTCCGCGTGATTTCAATCGACCGGCTCATCATTTCTGCATTCCCAGAAGACGCACTGTGATCTCACTGGAAAGGTATCAGGAAAATATTGACCTGGATCAAAAACTGAAAACTTCAAATGAAATGCTCTATCGGGAGGCAAAATGAGAAAGATATTCTTCGCTTTTTTCATTCTTTATTTTGCTTTGCTGACTGCTTCTTTGTCTGATTATGAATCTGAGTTTGGTTTCCCAATGGATAAACCACGCCATGGTAGATATTATTTCCAGAGAGAATTATTCTCCATTGAGCAGGACCCTCAAATAATGACTTATCAGCCAGTAGCCAAAGAGCAAATGGCAGCAGCCCTTCCTGCTCCGGGAAACGCTACTGAACTGGATAATTTCTCTCTTTCTGATACTACCCTCGTGCTCAATACTGCTGCCTTAAATGACCTTGATCTCTTTTCTAATCTCAAAATGGATACTTCCATCGGTGATGATAGAATGATCACTCCTCTGGAAGATAATAACCAGTTCAAACCAGCTCAGCCAGCAGATTATAATCTCTATATCCAAATGCAGATCCCTGAATTAACTCCCAAATCACCAAACCAGATCGATTTTGTACCCGTAACCAGCAGCTCTCAGCAGGAACTGCGAAGTATTGATACTAAAATTCAAAATCTTGCATATCAGATAGATAATATCTATAATAATGAAAATATGGTTATTCCGCAGTATGGCTCAATTGAATTCATCATCACCATAGATGCTTCCGGCATTATTGAAGTTGATTATAATATTACTGCCGGCAGAGGTTTCTCGCAAGGGTTCATTAATAAATCTATTGATGCTGTCAAACGCTGGCGGATCACTGCTCCTTTCAAAATTCAATATACTTTGTCCCGGAATTATCTGCAAAGACCTTAATGTTCTATTATGATATTGTCCTTCCTCTGGCGATTGACAAGCCTCTAACCTATTCTTCGTCTATTGAACTGATCAGGGGTTCTCGAGTAATTATCAAAGTCCGAAATGCCAGTTACACAGGCATAGTCTGGCAAAAAACAGCTCAAATATCACCTGAGATCAAATACCTTCCTATTCTCGAAATCGTTGATCATTCCCGCTTAATGCCGGAAACTATCCTCAAACTCGCTGAATGGGTCGCAGAATATTATCACACCCCTTTGGGTATATCACTTTTTGCCATGCTTCCCAGTGCACTCGATGTAGTCATCCAGACAGAGATCAGGCTCTCTGAAAATATTGATCATGCCACTCTTAGCCCTAAAGCAGTTAACTTACTCAAATCTCTTGATGATCAACTCTGGACGCCAATAGAAAAAATTAAAAAATCCTTTTCTGGCTCTGGCTTTTATCTGCTGCTGGAAGAACTTGAGGCTGCTGAGTATATCGAAATCAAGAGAACTTTCGATAAGAAAATAAAAAAGAAGATCGCTAATTTTGTCATTAGAAAAAAAATCGAAGATATGCCTGACCTAACTCCCAAACAGCTGGAATTATATGACTTTATCTGCTCAGCAGGCGAGGAATTGCCTCTTAGTAAAATTGCCTCATCTTTCTCTTATGCCCTGGTAAAAGCACTGCGAACTAAGAATCTCATCGATATTAAACCACGAGAAATATTGCCTACTGATACTCTGTTCCCCACCCAGAGACATCCTCAAAATATAACTCCTAATCCCGAGCAGGTAAATGCCATAAATGCTATCGCTTCTGCTCTTGATGAAAACGTCTTTAAACCATTTCTGCTCTATGGCATCACAGGCAGCGGAAAAACTGAAGTTTATATCCAGTCGATAAAAAAGACCCTTGCGGAAGGCAAATCCGCCCTGATGCTGGTTCCTGAAATATCTCTCACTCCGCAAATGGTAGAGCGGTTCTATAATGCCTTTGGTGAAAATATTGCTATCCTGCACAGCAGACTTAATGACCGTCAACGCTGGCAGCAGTGGCAGAATATCCGCAAAGGACAAAGCAGGATCGTGATAGGTGCCCGTAGCGCTATCTTTGCCCCGCTTAAGGATATTGGCATCATTATTGTCGATGAAGAGCATGAGAATAGTTATAAACAGGATACCGCTCCCCGCTATAATGGACGTGACCTGGCTGTGATGCGTGCCTATCTGGAAAAAACAGTCATTGTCCTCGGAAGTGCCACTCCCTCTCTGGAAAGCTGGCATAATACCAGTATTGGCAAATATTCCCTGCTGAAACTCACAAAACGCCCCGGGAATTTCAAACTTCCCCAGGTACAGATCATTGATATGAAAAATATGCCTGATAACAAAGGATTCTTCTCCTCTGAATTAACTTCTATGATCGCTGACCGGCTGAAGAAAAAAGAGCAGATCATCCTTTTTCAGAATCGCAGAGGACATTCTTCTTTTATTCAGTGCCTTAAATGCGGCTTGCTCATCAAATGCCCTAATTGTGATATCAGCATGAATTATCATTCCTTCAATGACACTATGATCTGTCATTATTGCGGATTAGTAAAGCAGGTACCCCGTAAATGCCCCGATTGTGGAAGTTTCCTCTTTAATTATGGTGCTCCCGGCACGCAGCAGATAGAAGAACAGCTCAAAATCCTCTTTCCCCAGGCTCATATCCTCCGCATGGATTCTGATACCACTACTTCCTCCAGCAGTTACCAGAATATGTTTGACCGCATGAAAAGTCATTCAATAGATATTCTACTAGGCACCCAGATGATATCAAAAGGTCTTGATTTCCCTAATGTCACACTAGTAGGTGTTATCTCTGCTGATGTGGGGCTTTCATTCCCGGATTTCCGCGCTGGTGAAGCTACCTTCCAGTTACTAACCCAGGTTGCCGGCAGATCCGGACGCGGTGAAATTGATGGTAACGTGATAATTCAAACCTATAACCCCACCCATTATGCCATCACCTGTGCCATGAGCCAGGATTTTCCTGCCTTTGCGGATATCGAACTCTCTGACCGCGAATTATTGCACTATGCTCCCTTTTTTCGCCTGGCAAGGATCATCTTCTCTGGTGAAAAAGAACCCTTCATAATCACCACTTTGAATAAATATAAACCCCTATTCCAAAAAATCGAAGACGCTTTCCCAAAGGGTGATATCTACCTGATAGGTCCCGCTCCAGCGCCACTTACCAGGATAAAAAATAAATTCCGCTATCACATCTTCATTAAAGCCAAGAATAATCAGGTCATCAATAAAGCAGTGTCACTTCTGGAAGCCAACCTGAAACTCCCCAGCTCCATTAAACTCACCATAGACATCGACCCCCAGAATATGCTGTAATTATCCTCCTCTCTTATCTCCAATATACTCTTTTGTAAATAAATTAAACCCTGTCAAACGCTGTTTCTGGTACCTCGCGGCTTGTTTATTCCATTCATCTCGCTCTGGTTGCGAAAGTGTTTGCCAATTTAGGGCTATTTCCTTTATCTTATTATTAAAATAGAGTGTCTGAGGGTTCACAATGTGGTCATACTTTCGACGGTGATAGAGCCAGGGATTTTCCCGCTTGTGGTCTTTATAGCTGAACTCCGGGACTTCATAAACCACTTCCTCATGATACTTTCCGGTCATGGCAGTGATCCAGTTCACCTTGCTGCGAAGTCCTCTGCGATAGGTCTTTATGCTCTCATATTCAGGTTTGGGCAGGTTTAATATATGCTCCAGATTGGTTGTCAGCCACGTGTCATAAGCTGTTTCCAGGTCACCGGAGGTAATGATGAAATTTCTCTGGCAATATAATTCATCCTGGTAATAACAATCCAGCCCAAACTCGCCTTCTGCATGAAAGCTGAGTTCTACCTTAGAGCGTGGTGCGATAATCTGATGAAAGCCCATAGGCATACCCTGCCAGCGTAATTCATAATCACCCCGCTGGCGCACATAAAACGCCGTCTCACCGGGGAATTTCTGCGCTCCGGGATGCAAAATATACGGCGTGTAGTAGTTGAGTTTTTTGATCACAGACTTATATTCAGTCAGCCGCGGATTGGAAACAGACGCAGCAAAACGTCTGATAGCTTCATTTCTGATCACCAGCGGAGTCCGCTGATAATAGGATACCGGGTCATAGGGATAATGTTCCTGCGTGCCATTTCGCTTGGTGCGATACACGATGCCTTCAAATTCACCATGCACCTCAAAATTGCGTTGCACGAAATCGATCACAGTCTTTCCTGATAGATTTTTCATCTTTTCCACCTTATTTAAAACTATTTTATGATGCTTTC
>Ga0208648_1001109_pt1 | contig 23539 bp, 5 predicted proteins | sample AntAceMetag02UKL_FD_184772 | JGI IMG/M metagenome (GOLD analysis project Ga0208648, IMG submission 184772) | Saline lake microbial communities from Ace Lake, Antarctica - Antarctic Ace Lake Metagenome 02UKL (SPAdes) (version 2) | ecosystem: Environmental > Aquatic > Non-marine Saline and Alkaline...
TGGAGTAATTATAGTAATAATTCATCTTTGTTTGATCTAAAGTTTTTAGAAATAAAATGTGGTGAACAAATCTTAGAGTATGAATGGTTAAATGAAACAGATTCTGTTTTTATTGAAAATTATACTTGTAATGGAACTGGTTTTAAAATAAGTAATAAACTTGCACCAAGTGAAGCCTGGGTTATGCTTTTATTTGAGTTCAGCGACGAGAATATGACTGTTTATGATCAAGCCTATGATGCAGATCCTACTTGTTCTGATGAGTGTTCTAGCGGTATTTGTACTACTCATAATTGGGTTTGTGGTGACGGAGAGATAGATGAATGTGGGAAAACTTGTGCTGCTGATCCTTGTGATACCACTCTTCCACTAAATTGTGGGAAAGGAGAAACTTGTAGATGTCAAGATGTTGTTTCTTGTAGTGATGGTGATGATTGTTCTCATAGTGATATTTGTGTTGATGGCAATTGTAGAACTGATTGTACTGGTTACCCTGGTTATGGTTGTAGTGATGATGCCACTGCATGGAATAATGCTGCAGCAGGAACCTGTTTGAGCACTGGAACCTGCCAAGATACTAATCCAATAAGAATGGATTGTAGTGGAACTTGTGAACCTGGTACAGATGCAACATATGGTTCTTGTACTATAACTAGTGGAGACGCTTGTGACTCTGATGCAGGTGGAAATTTTGTTCAATATGGTATTTGTGCAGAGGGTCTTGGCGCCACATGTGATACATCAGCTCCTGTGGCTAAAAGTTCTTCAACTTATTATATTACTTGTGCTGCAGGGCGAGAATGTGGTTCTTCTGTTACGGGTGGAGATTATAGTAGAGACGGTTATTGTGCTAATACTGCTTGTTGTACAACAATTATTGCTTCTGGTGAGCAGACTGGCCTTGGTCCTGATTGGGGTGATGGTGATGAGGTTTGTAGTTGTATGGCTCTTAATGGTGCTGGTGATGGGGAGATTTGTGATAATTCTGCATCATCTGGCCCTCAAGGTGGGGGTATTTGTACTGATGATAATAGCAATACTTGTTGTGCTGATACTCACCTTGTTAGTAAGGATACTGGGGAGGATGATTATGATTGTTCTTGTTCTGCTGACAGAGAGTGTGATTCTGCTCTTGGGACAGGGGGAGCTTATATAAGAAATGGTTTTTGTGCTGTTGGTAATTGTTGTGATGGTCTTATGAATAGTGGTGAGGTTTCTAACACAGTCGAAGATTGGAATCAGGGTGATGAACTTTGTACTTGTTCTAATCATTATATTTGTGATCCTGGTGTATCTCTTGATTCACCAACTGCAGAAGGGGTTTGTGTTGGTGCAAGTTGTGAAATTGGTTTAGTTGCTTGTAATGTTGGAGATGATGATTGTAATCCAACTACAGGACTATTGTATACTGCTTGTTCTACAGGAAGATATTGTGATTCTAATGTAGCAACTGCTGGTTATGATAGAGATGGTCGGTGTGGTGGTGCAACATGTTGTACGCAGCAAAGTGATGGTTATGAAGAAGATTATTCTTGTGGTTGTGAAGCTGGGGATCATTATATAGAAGGTCCCACACCTAATGGAACAAAATGTGATCCAACCCCTTATGAAGGAAGTGATTGGGGTGGGGTTTGTGTATATACTGGTGCTGATTATGTGTGTGATGGTGATGAGGTTATAAGATGGTTTGATAGTTCTGATGTTATTCTTCGTAATTCTTGCGTAGGTTATAATCACGTGGGTTGCGATAAAGTTATTGGAAATAATGGTTATCAAAGAGATGGTGCCTGTGTTACTGGAACATGTTGTAATGGTTACATTGTTAGTGGTGAAACAACTAATCCTATTTGGAATGATGATAATGAAGAATGTGATAGTTGTGCTGGTAACGATAATCAAATTTGTGATAATTCACCTGATGATGTTATTTGGGGAGGAGCAAAATGTATTTCTGGGGATTGTGTAGATACTCATTTTGTTGATGAAAATCAAAATGGAACTTTTGGAGTAACTGGTTGTAAATCTATTTATAATGGTGCTTTGTGTGATATTGTTGTTAATGGTGTGGCAGACGGTGATCCAGACGGTGTTTGTGTTGATGATGTATGTGATGTTGATATACCTGCTGCTCTTAATTGTGGTGTTGGTGCTTGTTCTAATGCAGATATGGGGGAGACTGCTTGGGAAGAATGTAGTGTTTCAAGTCAAGGAGAGTCATGTGATAATTCTTTTGGTTCATTTACTGCTGATTTTTTTACTCAAGATGGAACTTGTGCAGATGGTGGTATTGGATGGATTTGTGATACATCAGGTCATGTAACACTTGATAGTGGGTTGTATTATTCTACTTGTCATGCCCATGGCAATAAACCGTGTGATTCTTCTGTTCTTGGAGGAGATTATAGCCAAAATGGTTATTGTACTGACGGTGATGATGCTTGTTGTACTTCTTCTGGTACTGCTGTTGATAGAGGTAATGATGGTTGGGATGATGGTAATGAATATTGTTCTACCTGTGGTAATTCTCTTGATGGTGATAAAATTTGTGATTCTGATCCTAGTAATGGTTTAAGTACAGATGGTTATTGTACTGAGGCTGATAGTGCTTGTTGTGGTAGTGGTTGGAATGGTTTTAGTACTGATAGTGTTTGGGGTGATGCTGATGATTATTGTGTTAAGGATGATAGTTTTACTGCTAATGAAGGTGGTCGTCGGTGTGATATAACTCCTGAATCTGGTTTAGGTACTACTGGTTATGCTACTGAAGCTGATAGTACTTGTTGTTCTGGTAATGCCATTGATAATTCTAATAATGGTTGGAATAATACTGATGATTTATGTACTGCTTGTGTTGTGGGTTATTCTGCTGATGAATGTGATAATAATGCTGGTGATGGTTTGGGCACTACTGGTTATTGTTGTAATCGGGGAGGATGGAGTTGTCAGGCGACTGGCACTATGGGTCAGGGTGATGCTTGTTGTGGTAGAGATAAATTATGTGATTCTGGTTTGTCTTGTGATGATGATAATACTTGTCAATATGATATTGATGAACCTTGTTCTGATGGTAATGATTGTGTTTCTGAGTTGTGTGTTGATGGTACTTGTCGTGCTGCAGATACTTGTGATAGTTATAATGGTGCAGGTTGTTCTGATGATGGTAATGCTTATAATCATGCTACTCTTGGTGGTGTTTGTTTGGATGATGGTTCTTGTGATCAGACTGATCCTGTTAGAATGGATTGTGGTGCTACTGGTACTTCTGCTTGTGAGGTTGTCACTGATGCTACTTATGATGCTTGTTCTTCTACTACGGGTGATGCTTGTGATTTTGAAACTGGTAATGGTAATTTTTCTCAAGCAGGATTGTGTACGAGTTCTGGTTGTACTGTTTCAGGGGACATTTGTTTGAACGGTGGTACATATTATGTTGAAGGTTCTTGTTCTGAAGGTGATCAGTGTGATGAAACTGTTACTTCTGGTGGTGATTGGAGTGATGAAGGTAATTATGATCCTGATGATTCTCGTTGTGAAGATTGTATTGGTAATTTAGACGAGGATACTTATTGTGATGTTGCTTGTAATGCAGGTATTAATTCTAATTGTGATGATATTAATGATGGTACTTGTCCTACTGCTACTACTTATTGTGCTGCAACTACTTGTGCTTATGTTTCTGATATGGATACTTCTTCGACTGCATGTGAATCTACTGGCACAAATTGTGGTCAATATACTTGGATTGGTACTGGTAATGAGGCTAATTCTGATTGTTGTGGTGATGATGGTGCTAGTGATGATTGGGATAGTAATACTAATGGTGTTGGTTGTTGTTGTGATGGTTCTCAGATTGGAGAGAATGCTCCTTGTCCTGGTAATTCTAATAAGTGGTGTGTTGATGGTAATTATTGCGGTGCTGCCACTGCTCGTGACCCTAGTTTGAATGCTGGTGATACTTCTTACACTATGGGTGGTGATGATATTGCTTGTGGTTGTGATACTACAGGAGATAAATGTACTTCTGGTGGAACCACAACTGCGTCTGGTTTGTGTGCAGGCAGTGCTTGTGTTGAGAATGATGTTGATGTTTGTTATACTGGTAGTAATTATTATACTGCTTTTTCTTCTTGTTCTAATATGGATGATTGTGATCGTGATGTTACTCCTACTTCTACTACTCCTCGTTTTGTTAAGGATGGTATTGATTGTTCTGATAGTTGTGTTGGTGATTCTGGCAGTGATTGTTGTATTGATGGTGATTGTAGTTCTGATACGAAGGCTTCTGATACTGATGGGGGACTAGATTATGCTGTTCAGGGTACTTGTACTGTTGGTACTGATTATTCTTGTGATGGTACTTATACTTGTGATGGTGCTGTTGGTACAGGGGGGGGTGAGGATTCTTGTTCTGGTGATACTTTAACAGAATACTATAATTCTAGTTCTTTTAATTGTTTATCAACTGAGTATGATTGTAATACTGATGATACTTGTGTTAGTGTTCAGGCGACTTTTAGGGATTATACTTGTTCTACTGGTGCTTGTGCTTCTACTGATAGAAATAGGGATGATGCTTCTGCTTATTGTACTACTTCATCTGGTGCATGTGATGCTCAAACTTGGTCTGGTGATGGTGGTTCTAATAATTGTTGTGGTGATGATGGTATAACTGATGATTATATTGGTGGTGATGGTGTTTGTAATGAAGGAACTTGGGTTCCTGGTGGTGATTGTTTGGTTAATTCTGATTGTGATTCTTGTTTTAAGTGTAATGCTTCTAATGTTTGTGTTGTTCAGTTGGATTCTGAGGATTTGAAGTCTGAGTGTGCTACTGATTGTTCTAGTTATTCTATTGAGAATGGTTTGTGTGATGGTGCAGGAGCATGTGATACTGGAACAACTGCATGTTCAAATTATTTAGAATGTGCTTCTGCTACTGCTTGTAGGACTTCTTGTACTGTTGAGGATGATTGTCGTTCTACTTCTTATTATTGTAACGCTGCTGGTTCTGCTTGTGCTTCTGATTATTCTGATTGTGTTACTCCTTCTGATTTTTATAGTGGTACTAGGAATGAGGCTTGTGTTAATAATCTTGCACGTCAGGATTGGGATGCTACTTATTTTTGTACTAGTGGAACTAATTGTGTAACAGATAATCTTGGTAGTTGTAATGAAAGAGCTAATACTTATATTGCTTGTGATGGTGATGCTTCTAGGGCTTGTGGTTCTGGTACTTGGTCGTCGACTACTGTTTGTCTTGATCAGACTTGTTCTGGTGCGAACAATGTTGATTCTTATTTGACTGATTCTACTTGTGTTGAGTCTTCTGGTTGTTCTGCTAGGGTTAGTACTGAGTGTGATCAGTGTGATACTTGTTCTGGTGTTTCTTGTGTTGCTAAGACTAATAATATTCAGGATACTGTTGGTTCTAATGTGTGTAGTACTGAGTGTGAGGCTTGTCAGTCTGGTGTTTGTACTTCTGCTCTTACTAATACTGATCCTGGTGGTTTTTGTACTGCTTCTTGGTCTTCTTGTATTGGTTCTGGTTCTCCTTATTCTTGTGAGCGTCGTGGTCCTGATGGTTTGTGTGATGGTGCTGGTGCTTGTGATCTTGATGATGCTACTGAGGATATTGATTCTGGTTTTGTTTGTTCTGGTTCTGGTTCTCAGATTGCTGGTTCTTCTACTTATTATTCTTCTAATGATTCTGCTGATAGGTGTTCTCTTCCGTCGACTCCTGATTCTGGTTTAGGTGATCCTCAGTATGATGTTTTTTCTTGTGATGGTGTTGGTGGTGTTGTTGGTCCTGATGTTGGTGATAAGGTTATTCCTTGTACTGGTTGTTGTTATGATGCTGGTGCTTCTGCATCTTGTATTGCTGCTACTAATTATAATACTTACAACTTTTATGACTTTGGCACTCCTGACACAAGTGCTACTGATTATTGTTCTGCAGATGCAGATTTAGATGATTGTTTTAATGATGGTGATTGTGCTGCGACTTATCATTGTGATGCTAATGCTTGTACTGATGTTTGTTCTCAGAATTCTGATTGTTTGGAAGATCAGTATTGTGCTCAGGATTCTACTTGTGATTCTAAGTTGGGTACTGGTTATGAGTGTGGTGATGATATCACTTTTTTGAATACTGATGTTGAGAATAATGGTGCTTGTTCTTCTGCTTATTGTAGAACAACTATTAATGGTGATGATAATAGTAAGTATTGTGCTGATTCTTCTACTGATTGTGTTGATTATGATGGTGGTGTTCCTGCTGCTAGTAGGAATAATGCTTATCAGGCTTGTGAGGGTACGGATTTTGATTATGTTTGTTCTTCTGGTTCTTGGTCTGAGAATGCTTGTCTTGATCAGACTTGTTCTGGTGCGAACAATGTTGATTCTTATTTGACTGATTCTACTTGTGTTGAGTCTTCTGGTTGTTCTGCTAGGGTTAGTACTGAGTGTGATCAGTGTGATACTTGTTCTGGTGTTTCTTGTGTTGCTAAGACTAATAATATTCAGGATACTGTTGGTTCTAATGTGTGTAGTACTGAGTGTGAGGCTTGTCAGTCTGGTGTTTGTACTTCTGCTCTTACTAATACTGATCCTGGTGGTTTTTGTACTGCTTCTTGGTCTTCTTGTATTGGTTCTGGTTCTCCTTATTCTTGTGAGCGTCGTGGTCCTGATGGTTTGTGTGATGGTGCTGGTGCTTGTGATCTTGATGATGCTACTGAGGATATTGATTCTGGTTTTGTTTGTTCTGGTTCTGGTTCTCAGATTGCTGGTTCTTCTACTTATTATTCTTCTAATGATTCTGCTGATAGGTGTTCTCTTCCGTCGACTCCTGATTCTGGTTTAGGTGATCCTCAGTATGATGTTTTTTCTTGTGATGGTGTTGGTGGTGTTGTTGGTCCTGATGTTGGTGATAAGGTTATTCCTTGTACTGGTTGTTGTTATGATGCTGGTGCTTCTGCATCTTGTATTGCTGCTACTAATTATAATACTTACAACTTTTATGACTTTGGCACTCCTGACACAAGTGCTACTGATTATTGTTCTGCAGATGCAGATTTAGATGATTGTTTTAATGATGGTGATTGTGCTGCGACTTATCATTGTGATGCTAATGCTTGTACTGATGTTTGTTCTCAGAATTCTGATTGTTTGGAAGATCAGTATTGTGCTAGTGGTGGAACTTGTCAGGCTAGAAAAGCTCAGACAGGAACTTGTGATTTTGCTGTAACCCAAACAGATAGTACTAGTGAAAGTACAGGTGTTTGTGCTGCTGGAACTTATTGTCGAGATGATTATGATTCTGGAAATGTTGATGGTAATTGTGATTCTGGTGATCAGTGTTGGTGTGTAACTTCTGCAACTAGCTGTGCTCATAATGTTGCAGTTTATACTACCACTTCTACAGGACCTGATTGTCAAAATTCAGGCTCTGCTTCTGAAGATGCTTATAGTTGGTTATGTACTTCTGGTGATTGGGGTGCAAGTGTTTGTGGTGGAGGACAATATTGTACAGGTGGAACTTGCACTGATTGTACTTCTGGTGAATGTGCATCTTATCTAAGTTGTAGAGATGGAACAAATGGTGGTTGTTGTGATGTTGATAGTGAGTGTGGAACTTTACAAAATTGTGAAGAGACAAATGGTGCTTCAAATAGATATGAATGCGAAGATGCTATTGCTCTAACAAGAGGTACTTTTGACCATACTAATTATGCAGGGTCAACTTATTATGATCTTAGTTTTTATGCAAATCTAGCTTCTACTGCTGATTCTTGTATTTTGTATAATGTTTATGATGCAGAAAATAATGCACAATATGATATTAAGGTTCAAAAAACTTCTGCATATACTTCAACTCAATATGGTGGAAATAATGCTTGGTTAACTTATGGTTATGAAAATTTATCGACCTGGGCTATTGTTGGAAATACAATGTTAGAATTTGACATGACTTCTTGTTGTCATAATATTGATGAAATATTATTTGGTTGGGTTGCTTCGGAGGTTGGTGCAACTGATGGTGCTAATTCATATACTTGTTGTGATGCTTCAACTGATTGTGTTGATGATTATGTTAGTAATTCTACTTGGGGGTGTTATAATACTGCATCAACAAGAAATACTGGTGGGGGTGATGGTGCTGATTTAGAGTATTGTAGTTCTGGTACTTGGCTGGCTGCTGACGCTGATTCTACTGCTTGTGCTGCTATTGCTGATACAACTTGGTTGTCTTCTGGTGTTGGTTCTACTAGTGATTGTTGTGGTGATGATTCTGGTGAAAATTGGGATACTGGTGGTGCTGCTGCACAAGGATGTTGTTGTAATGCAGCACAAGTTGGAACTGGTAATGATGTTATTTGTACTTATAATTCTAATTATTGGTGTCTCGATGGTAATTATTGCGATACTGGTTCTGGTTTGGTTAGTGATGTTGATGTTGGTGGAACTACGGTTGGTGGGGACAATGTTGTGTGTGGTTGTGTTGCAACTGCTGAAAATTTGTGTGATGATTCTGATTCTGATTCTACTGCAGACGGAATGTGTGTTTCTGGAGGAAGTTGTGTAACTGGAACTCTTTCGTTTACTGGTGGAACTTATTATTCTGGTTGTAGTGATGGTGATGCTCGTGCATGTGATTTTAATATTGCAAGTCCTACTGCCTATGATTATGTTCAAGATGGTATTTGTGTTGATGGTTCTACTTGTGATACTGTTGATGTTTGTGTTAATTCTGGAATTTATTATGGTGGTATGGCTTCTTGTTCTGAGGGTGATGCTTGTGATGGAGATGTTGATCCTTCTTATTCTGCTGATGGTGTTGTGTTTAATACAGGTAGTAATCTTTGTTGTAATGATGGTGAAGATTATGAACACCCTGAATCAGGTGGTGCCTGTTGTTATATTAATGCAATTTTAACAAATGATAGTGAGAGTTCTTCTATTCTTTGTTCTGAAGGAGAGTTGTATGATTGTAATGATAATATTTCTGATATTCTTGGTAATGTTGAAACTAATAATGTAACTTGTGATTATGTAGGAAATAATTATTGTAATTCTGATAATACTTGGGTTGATTCTATTCCTTTGGGTTGTTCTGGTTGTTCTTCTGGTGATGATTGTTTGGGTGGTAGTAGTGTTTGTGTTGCTGGCACTTGTCAGGCTAATTGTGAGGCTGGTGATGTTACTTCTTCTACTTCTTGTAGTGATACTTCTTTTGCTTATGATTCTGCTGATGGTGGTGTTTGTACTCATAATGGTGGCACTTATTATTGTGATACTAATGAGACTGCTGATGATGATAATACTGGTGCTTATGATTTGGTTGAGGATTGTATTTTTGCTGATTATAAAGATCAGTGTGATGATGATGTTGATGGTGATACTGGTTATGTTGTCGAGGGTGTTTGTGGTGCATCTAGTAATCAGGTTTGTTTGACTGAGTGGGCTTCTGATCCTAATAATGATGCTTCTTCTCCTACCTATGGTTCTCCTACTTCTTCTGAGAGTGATGTTTGTTCTGATAATAATGAAGATCATTGTGATTATGTTGGTGATGGTTTTTGGAATGCTACTGGTTCTGGTTCTTTTGATTTTAGGTGTGATGCTGTTGATGCTGTTGATGGTATTGCTTGTGTTCTTTGTGAATCAGATAATACTGAAGGTGCTCATCCTCAGGGTGGAAGTAATGATGATGATGGTCAGTGTGAAAGTGGTTGTGGTGCTGCTTCTGCTTGTGATGAGATTGCTTTAGCTAATAATAATGGTGATAGTTGTTGTTATGATACTTGTCTAGCTGATACAACTATTAATGGTGCTGTTACTTTTAGTGATTGTGAATATTCAGATAATAGTGGTAGTGATGATTATTGTTTAGAAGATAATTCTGATTATTGTTATTATCAAACTGGTGATTCTTGTGATGCTAATAATGGTTGGGGTGATAGTGGTGCATCTGATTTTGATTCAGTTTCTTGTGTTACTGCTGGTACTGTTTCTGCTGAGGGTGCTGGTTCTTCTGATGAATTATGTTATTATGATAATATTAATTCTGATGGTACTAGAAGTAATGATTGTAATTCAACTGGTTGTAAAATAACTTCTGGTTCTTTTGGAATAACTTGTGATGCTGGTTATTCTTTGACTACTGGTAATTCTTACTGTTTAGTTTCTGCTGATGATGAGTGTTATTATTCTATTGATGGTTGTAATGTTGATGGTGATGCTTGGGATTATTCTACTGATTCTTCTTGTTATGGTAAACTTGATGGTTCTTCTGATATTGTTTCTGGTTTGTGTTATTATGGTGCTGAGTCTTGTATTCAGACTGGTTGTACTAATGGTACTAGTGATGGTGGTCCTGGAGCTATTGCTTGGGCTGCTTGTGATGTTAATGGTGATGGTTCTCCTTATTCTGCTGTTGATGATAATGCTTATTGTTTTGATGATTCTGCTGATACTTGTTATTATGACACTTCTAATGATAATTGTCAGAATGATGTTGGGTGGGTTTTAGCAAGTGTTGATTGTTTTGATCCTGGTTATGTTAATGCTACTGATGGTTATTGTTTTTATGATAATGGTGGTTCTGTTGATGAGTCTAATTCTTGTTCTGCTTCAGGTTGTGTTGGTATTACTGGTGAAGCTGCTCCTTATTCTTGTGATACTGGTAGTTTTGATAATGGTGCTATGGCTTGTGGTGTTTATGATTCTGATGTTTGTTATTTTAATGCTACTGATGGTTGTGGTGTTGATATTGATGGTTGGGATTATTCTTCTTATGATTGTGATTCTTATGATGATACTTCTCTTGGGGATACTTTTTTAAGGGAATCGGAAATTAATTCTACTAGTTGTGTTTCTTCTTGTTCTAGTAATGATTGTTGTAATGTTCAGAATGTTACTTGTGGTTCTTCTTATGAGTGTGATGGTTTTCATGATTTGATTTCTAATGAAGATGAGACTAGTAATGCCACTTGTCGTTATTCTAATAGTGATTCTTGGGAGTGGGTAACTTCTTTAGGCAGTGAAACTGATTGTTATGATGGTTATGATAATGATTGTGATGATTATGTTGATTGGGCTGATTCTGATTGTACTTGTTCTGTTAATGCTGATTGTGCAGAAGGTTATTTTTGTAATACAACCCAGGATTGTCAGTTAGAATTAGCTGATGGTGTTGCTTGTGTTGGAGTGACCTATAATGGTTCTGATGATGAAGAAGATAGTGCTTGTATTAATGATTATTGTGATAATGATAATGTTGGTAGTGCAGATGATGATTATTGTTTTACTCCTTATAATTCTTATTTTGATGGTCAAGAAAATACTTACTGTGAGTATTCTGTTGAAACAATAGTAAGTGTTAGTGCTGATGAAAAAGTTATTGGTTGTGATGGTTCTTCTGGTTGGATAAATGCAAGTTGTTATTATTATAGTGATGGGGATTCTAATGAAGATACTTGTGATTGTATTGAGGGTGCTGGTAATTATTATTCTTCTGGTTCTGGTCAGTTAAAATGTTGTGGTGATGATACAACAAGTGATGATTTTGAAACTGATGCTTCAACAAATTGGTGTTGTGTAAATGGTGAAAATGTTGAGAATAATACTTTAGATGTTACTAGCCAATTTTTATGTTATGAAGGAAGTATTTATTCTTGTAATTCTGCAGGAACTTTTGCATTTGATACTGATAGTTCAGATTGTGGTCGACGATATGTATGGTATTGTGATGGTGAAGGAGCTGGTGCTGATACTTGGAAAGCGCAGATTGCACATAATAGTGGTGCTGATGATTGTGATGGTTCTGGAACTGAATATCCTTATGGTGCAGGTGAAGCTAGCACAACTTATGACCAAGAAAGTTGTGTTGGAAATAGGTTGTGGAGTGATATGGGGAGTGGAGTTGCAAATCAAGATAAGGGGTATAATTGTACTGGTGCAACATGGTATGGGCCTTACATTGGTGAATGTTATTTAACTCAAAGTGAAGATACATTAACAATAAGATGGGATGTTGCTGATGAAACTCCTGATTCTTATTCTACATCTGGACATCATAGATGGGGAATTGATGATGATGGTACTACTTTAGGCGGAGCTTATTATTATGATACTGGATTGAGAAATTGGTGTAATAATACTGATGCAAATGAAGGAACTTATGGAGATTATTATGAAACAACTATGACTTGGGATGATTTCACAATAGCTCCAACTCAAGAAACAACTTATTATTTAGAGGTTGGTGAAGAAGAATGTGGTTCTGGTCAGATAAATGCAACTGAAGAATTAGGTTATGATTCTAACAATGAAGGTGAATGTGATACTTCTGCAACTCTTTGTGTTCCTGTTAGTTACACTGCAACTGCAGATTCTGATTGTTGTCCTATTGGTGCTAATAGTAGGGGGGAAGAATATCCTGGTAAGGACGATGATGATGCAAAGTGTGTGCAGTGTTGGACAACTAATAATACTCAAAGAGATGGTGCAACTGGTAATGATTTATGTGAATATCAATGTGGTGCAGATACTGATGCTGATGAGGAGTCTGCTGATGATTGTGTTGGTACAAGTGCTTATGTTAATACTACTTGTGGTTATTGGGATGTTGCAGATAATTTAAATTATTCTTGCGGTTGTATAATGACAGGAACTAAAACTTTTAGTGTTTATTGGAATATTGGTGGTGAATCTAATGCAAGTGTTTGCTGTCAGAATGTTAGTGGCGAGTATGTTGTTTATGAAGATTATAATGCAAACTTAGATTCTGCCCCTGCTGAGGATGATGACGCTTGTTGTTCTCATGATACTGATTGTAATGATGATAATACTTGTCGTGCTAATACTCATGCTTCTACTAATGTTGATGGTGATGATGATTTGGATTATTGTAATGCAGGACAATGGATTGATTGTAACACTGATTCTGAATGTAATACTACTGCAGGTTATCATTGTTCTGCAAATGATTGTATTGATTATTGTCATATTACAACCTCAATAACTTTAGCAACTGACTTAACTTGTCCAACAGGGCTAACCATAAGTTCTTCAGGAGAATTAATTGCATCAACTTACGATATTCACGTAAGTGGTGATGCTGTTGTTGGTGGTAATCTAACTTCAACAACTGGGTTCTTTAATATTACGGGCGGCATAATAAATGTTACTGCAACAGGAAGTGTTACTTCTGGAACAGGTAATGATTATTTTGGTGGTTTGAATATTGAGAGTGGTGGAGTTTATACTGTAACTTCTGGAATAACAACAATAGATAATCCTACAGAGAGTTCATCAAATTCAATAACTAATTCAGGAACATTCACTCATAATTCTGGAACTGTTAACTTTATCTATTCTGGTGCAAGTGGAAGTGCAAGTACTAATCTTCAAGGAGATTGGACTGGCTCAAACTCTTTCTATGATGTTACAGGTTCAGGTTATTTATGGCACAGATTATATGCTGATGCAGATATTGAACATGATTTAACTGGAACAGGTTCTTATAGATTTATATTAAGTAGCAATGATGTTAAAGTTGCATTTGGAACAGATAGTTATGCAAGTCAAGTTTCTTTAGCTCAATTTTATGGTAATAGTGTAACTGACTTATATGTTTATTCAGAAAGTTCGTCTTATCCTGCTCAAATTACTGTAACAAGCACAGATTTATTAATTGGTGGATCAAACGCAGGATATCATCCAACAACTACTCATTTGAAGTGGGTAGATTTAAGTTATAATGTAAACAGTAATAATGGTAAGAAGGTACTTGTTGAAGGGGATTCTTCTTTCCAAGATGTTTCTTTTTCTTCAGGTGTTTTTGATGTTTCTGATGGTGTCGATATAACTATTGATGATTTAAGTGGTGCAGGAACTTTTGTTTTTGGTTCTGGTTCTATTACAAAAAATAATAATGCTTATTGGGAAGCGGATTTTGATAGTGCACAATCTTATAGTTTCTCAAGCACAAATATTAGTTATGGTAATAACACTGGTAGTTTTGTTATTGATGCTCGTAATGCTGTTGATGGTGGTAATAATATTCCTACTCTAATGTGGAAGTTTACTGGGGGAACAGTAAATCTAGAAGAACCTGCTGACAACTGGATTGTTAATGATACTGCAATCATCAAGTGTAATGCAACTGATACAATTGATATAATAAACATTAGTGTCTATCACAATAATAGTGGTGGTTGGTCTAGAGCAGACACTAAATCTGTTTCTGGAACTTCTGCATCTGTAAACTTTACAATAAATAGTTTAACAGAAACACCATTTGATTGGTATTGTGAAGTTTGTGATGAAGTAGAATGTTTTACTTCTTCTGAAAATAGAACATTGATTGTTGACTTAACTAACCCAGGAGTAAGTTTCCAGGGCCAAACTCCTTCTAATGACACGAGGAATACAACCTCTAATAATTTTGCATTTGTAAATGTTTCTGCATCTGATAATTATAATAATTATTCTGCATTCATCGACTGGAACAAATCATTAGTTGGTTGGTGGAGGTTTGAAAATAATAGTGATGATAGTTCTAGTTATGGTAATGATGGTAGTTGCAGTAACTGTCCTAGTTTGACTAATGGTATGAGAGGAAAAGCATTTGAGTTTGATGGGGATGGTAATAAATTAACTATCTCTCATGATCCTAGTTTAGAATATTCTGGAAGTGAACCTTTTTCTTATTCTGTGTGGATTTATAAAAAAGGAGATTGTGATGATTCTTATGGTATTATCTTGGGAAAATCTTCTAGTAATAGTAACCAAAAACAATTACATGTTACAAACTCGGAGAGTTTAGAAGCCCATATTGATTATGGAACCCCTGATGCAACTGCAAGTTATACTATTTCAGAGAATAAGTGGTATCATGCAGTCATGGTTTATGATGGTGTAGACTTGTTTTTATATGTTGATGGTGACTTAAAAGACACTGCAAGTTCACAGCCTGCAGGTAATTCTCCTTCTAATTCTAATGATGTTGTAATTGGATGTTTACCATATTCTCCAGGTTGGTATTTCAATGGTTCCATAGATGATGTAAAAATTTATAGTAGAGCACTTTCTGCACAAGAAATAAAAGTATTGTATGATGCTAGTGCAAATAAATATTATAATAACTTCACATCTTTACCGTCAGGAACTTACACTTATACTGCATATGCTCAGGATCAGGCAGGTAATCTTAATGAAACTGAAGAAAGAACTTTCAAGGTTAATTATGTTCCTTCTATAACTTCAGCAACAATTGCTCCTGCATCTCCCACATCTAGTGATAATCTTAATTGTTCTGTAAGTGGTTGGAGTGATGGTGATGGTGATAATGCTGATTATTGGTATGTGTGGAGAAATAATACTGCTGTAGTATATACTGTTCATACAACTAATACTAGTCATGTTGTAAGTTCTAGTGATACTCTTGAAGGAGAAGTTTGGAATTGCACAATTATTCCTTATGATGGTTATGAAAATGGAACTGCACTCAGTGATAGTGTTAATTTAGCTAATCCTAAAGTTTCTTTAGATGTTTTAGATCCTACAAGTGATGGTAATATAAGTTATGGTGATTCTTTTACTTATAGTGTTAATGTAACTTGCAGTGATAATAATTGTGGTGATGTTAATGTTTCTTTGATTGGTTATAGGGCACCTGTTTATGAGATGGATACTAATTTATCTTTGAGTGCTGCTAGTTTTATTGGTGAGGATGATCAGGATTTTTCTGGTTACTCTGTTAGTGGGGTTGGTGATGTTAATGGTGATGGTTTTGATGATTTTTTGATTGGTGCTAGGTATAATGATGAGGGTGGTTCTAATGCTGGTCAGTCTTATTTGATTCTTGGTCGGGCTTCTGGTTGGAGCATGGATACTGATTTGAGTCTTGCTAATGCTAGTTTTATAGGAGAAAGTATAGATGATAATTCTGGTGTTAGTGTTTCTGGTGTTGGTGATGTTAATGATGATGGGTTTGATGATTTTTTGATTGGTGCTTATGGTGATGATGATGGTGGTTCTAATGCTGGTCAGTCTTATTTGGTTTTGGGTAGGGCTTCTGGTTGGGTTATGGATCAGGATTTGAGTACAGCTAATGCTAGTTTTGTTGGTGAGGATGCTGGTGATTCTTCTGGTTCTGGTGTTTCTGGTGTTGGTGATGTTAATGATGATGGGTTTGATGATTTTTTGATTGGTGCTCAATATAATGATGAGGGTGGTTCTGATGCTGGTCAGTCTTATTTGGTTTTGGGTAGGGCTTCTGGTTGGAGTATGGATACTGATTTGAGTCTTGCTAATGCTAGTTTTATAGGAGAAAGTATAGATGATAATTCTGGTGCCTCGTGGGGTGAAGGGGGTTCTGGTGTTGGTGATGTTAATGGTGATGGGTTTGATGATTTTTTGATTGGTGCTAGGTATAATGATGAGGGTGGTGCTCATGCTGGTCAGTCTTATTTGATTCTTGGTAAGGTTAGTGGTTGGAGTATGGATGTTAGTTTGAATCATTCTAATGCTAGTTTTATTTCAGATGAAGGGTTACAACGGTCTGGTGCTAGTGTTTCTGGTGTTGGTGATGTAAATAATGATGGTTATGATGATTTCTTAATCGGTGCTTATGCTGGTGGAACTGGAGGTGAATCTTATTTGGTTTTTGGTAAGGCTAGTGGTTGGAGTATGGATACTGGTTTATCTTTTGTTGATGCTAGTTTTGTTGGTGAGGCTGTTAGTGATTCTTCTGGTGCTAGTGTTTCTGGTGTTGGTGATGTTAATGATGATGGTTTTGATGATTTTTTGATTGGTGCTCAACATAATGATGAGGGTGGTTCTGATGCTGGTCAGTCTTATTTGGTTTTGGGCAAAGCTAGTGGTTGGAGTATGGATACTAATTTATCTTTGAGTGCTGCTAGTTTTATTGGTGAGGATGATCAGGTTTTTTCTGGTTATTCTGTTTCTGGTGTTGGTGATGTTAATGGTGATGGGTTTGATGATTTTTTGATTGGTGCTTATGGTGATGATGAGGGTGGTTCTGATGCTGGTCAGTCTTATCTGGTTACTGATTTATTTGCGTCTAATTTGTTACTTAATGATTCTGAAGTTATTCCTTTCTTTGTTAATGTTAGTAACCCTAATGTTGTTAGTTTGAGTAAAGATGAGTCTAGTATTGTTTCTTGGTTGGTTAATGTTAGTAGTGGTGTTGGTTATTCTTATGATTTTTATTCTACTGCTATTATCACAAGTAATTCTGATTGGGTTAATGAGAGTGTTCATTATAACTTATCTGTGATTGATGATACTTTGCCTGAAGTTGTTTTGGATAGTCCTTCTGATTTAACAAGTGATAGTGTTCAGACTTATGATTTTATTTGTAATGTTAGTGAGGATTATAGTTTAGGTAATGCTTCTTTATATGTTTGGAATAGTTCTGGTAACTTAATTTATAATCCAGTTGTTGATTTGATTATTAGTAATCCTTATTTGTTTAATACTAGTGCAAGTTTATCTTGGGAATATAGCTTGTCTTATTCTGGTGTTTTTGAGTGGAATTGCAAAGTGTTTGATGAGTTTGGTAATGTTGGTTGGGCTGATAATAATTTTAGTGTTGAAGTTACTACTATTCCTGTTGTGGGTGTTGATTGGATTACTCCCACTGCACATACTAATGTTTCTAAGAATTTGTTTACTGAGTTTAGTGTGAATGTTTCTTGTGCTAATGCTGATTGTGGTTTGGTTAATGTTAGTTTGGATCCTTTGATTGGTGGGGGAACAATAACTGAGGTTAATGATTGGGGTATGAGTTACTTAAGGCATGATCAAGATTTTTGGGATTCTGGTTGGGTTGGTTTTACTAGTGGTGTTGAGGCTGGTAATTGTTATGAACCTGATGATGCTATGGGGGGTGAGTTTTATTTTTATGATGGTGGTGCTTTGGCTTCTACTGTTCAGGTGGGCGATACTTTTGTTTATTATGACACCCAAAGTGAGTGTGAAGCTGCTGTTATTCAAGCTAAGTCTGGTCTTGTAAGTACTAATTCTTCTAATGAACTTTTTTATACTAATAAGTCTTCTAATCCTTTTACTATTAATTTGAGTGCTGGTGAGTCTGAAATTGTTACTTTTTGGGTGAATGCTACTGGTGATTTAGATTCTGTTCATGAGTTTTTTGCTTTTGTTAATAGGACTATTGATATGTCTCAGTCTGATGAAACTTCTCATTTTAATGTTACTATTAGTAATTTTTTGCCTGTTGCTCAGAGTGTCGTTATTAGTTCTGATGATGTTTTGAATGGTTCTAACTCAAATCTAACTGGAAGCTTCTCTTATTATGATCAGGACGGACATTCTCAAAGCGCTAATGAAACTAGATGGTTTAATAATAGTGTTGAGGTTGTTTCTTTAAGAAATAAGACTTATGTTGGCAGCGGAAACTTAACAAGGTTTGATAATTGGACATTCAGCACAAGGTTCTATGATAGTCTTGAATGGGGCAGCTGGGTTAATAGTTCTAATTTTACTGTTGAAAATTATGTTCCAATTATTTCTAGTGTAACTATTACTCCTTCTTCTCCAACATCTAGTGATGATCTAAATTGTTCTGTAAGTGGTTGGAGTGATGGTGATGGTGATAGTGCTGATTATTGGTATGTGTGGAGAAATAATACTGTGGTAGTGTATACTGTTCACACAACTAATACTAGTCATGTTGTAAGTTCTGTTGATACTCTTGAGGGGGAGGTTTGGAATTGTACTGTTATTCCTTATGATGGTTATGAAAATGGAACTGCTAAAACAGATCAAGTAACAATAAATAATGATCCTCCTGAAAAACCAATTTTATTACTTCCTGTCAATTGGAATAACACTTTATTTAATTTAAGTCCAACCTTTGTTTGGAATTGCACAGATAATGATGCTGACTCTTTGAACTTTACTTTGGAAATAAATATTACTGCTGCACCAAATTATAATTATCCTAATCTAGAGGGTTCAAGTTTGGATCCTTCTGGGAACAATTATACTAAAACTATTGGAGATGAATTACAAACTTATGTTGAAACAGGTAATAATAATTACACGTGGAGAGTTAGAGCTTATGATGGAACTAATTATTCTGAATGGTCTGATATTTATAGTTTTTCAATTGAAGAAACAGTTATAATAAACATGATTAATAATTTCACAGACTTTAGTCAATCTTCTTTACTTCCATTGGAATCTGCAAATACAGATAATGATTCTGTTAACCCATTCTCATTTCAAAATGTTGGGAATGTTAATGCCACTCTTAAAACTATGAGCACAACATCTTTCTGGGTATCTGAAGATTTAGGAACTGAATATTTGCAGTACAAGGCAGATACTAATGTAGGGGGATCAACATTTAATGAGTCTGGTTCAACCATGGATTGGACTTATTTTGAAAATGAATCTGTTTCAAATGAATATGTAATAAGAAATCTTGACTTTCATTCATCAGAAAATTATGCAGAAGTTGATATTAAAATAACTGTTCCTGGTCAAGAGCCTCCTGGAACTAGATCATCTGAGTTGATATTTTATTGGCTTGTTAGTGAAACGTATACGTAAATGAAAAAAACAATTGTTAATGGACAGAGAATCGAGAAAACCTTAGATATTCCTCTAAGAATCTTACAAGATAGAACTCTTGCTGTTCTTGAGTCGATTGTTGAATACTTGAAAGAAGAAAAAGATTTGAGATATTTTGAGATTGCAGAATTATTGAATAAAGATCAAAGAACAATTTGGACTGTTTACAACAGAGCTAAGAAAAAAAGAAAATGTTCAATAAACACAAAAGATAAATCTTTTGGTCATTCAATAAAAAATTGAATAAATAATAAATTTATTGGCATCGCAAAACAAAAACAAAAATGATTAATAAAAAACAATTATTAAAAATTTGTATGTTTGTCTTTTTATTAGTTTTAGTTATGCAGTCTGTTTATGGTTTAGGTGTTGCCCCAGCTAGAACATTATTTAATTCTGGAAATAAAGTTGAGACTGGTCAATTAAGAATAATAAATAATCAGCATAAAGATATGAAAGTTGTTATATATGCAACAGGGGAATATAAAGATTATTTCAAAACTAGCGAGTCTATTGTTATTATAGATTCATCTGAATCATCAAAAACAATATCTTATGAATTGAATATTCCCAACAATCTCCCTCCTGGAAGAAATATTGTTGAAATTATAATACTTGAGCTTCCTGTTGAGATGCAAGAGGGAAATACTATCATAACTGATTCTGGTGCAATAATTATGCAAGATAAAGATGAGGGTGAAATGATTTCTGCAACAACCGCAGTTATTGCACAATTGTTAATTGATATTCCTTATCCTGGTAAATATTTGGTATCTAATCTTCATGTTAATTCTGCAAACAGTGGTGATGTTGTTACTTTCACTGCATCTTTATTTGGTAAGGGTGATCAAAACATAAATAATGTTGAAGGAACCGCAATCATCAAAGGCCCTACAAATGAGGAAATTACTAGAGTTCAAACTAATGCTATTAGTCTTGCATCTGGTGATGATGGTAAGGTTGTTGCTAATTGGAAAGCAGATCTTAATCCTGGAACTTATTTTGTTGAGATGGTTGTTAATTTTGATGGAAAGCAAATTGTTCTTAGTAAACCTTTTATGATTGGTAATAAAAATCTAAATATTAAAGATTTAATAATTGATCAATTTAAGCTTGGTCAAATAGTAAAAGTTGATGTTATTGCAGAAAGCGTTTGGAATAGTGAAATAAAGGATGTTTATGCTGAACTTAATGTTTTAGATTCAACAGGTTCCTCAATTAAATCAGTAAAGACTTCTTCAGAAGATATTCCTAGTCTTGGTTCTATAATACTTTCAGGTTACTGGAACACACAAGATATGATTATAGGAAATTATGATATTAATGTTAAATTATTTTATGAAGAAAAAATCTCTGAGAAGTTATTCAATGCAGTAATTAATGTAGACGCAATAAATATCGCCGACAGTTCTTTGATTGCAGGTCAAGTTACAGGTGGTGAAACAAGTAAAAAATCAAACACATTAACATTACTTATTGTTGCAGTTTTAGTTTTAATAGTTATAAATGTCTTCTGGTTTACTGTGATTAAGAAAATTCAGAAGAAGATTAAAAAGTAAAGATTATATACTACTTAAGGTGAGCTGATTGATAAATTATATTGAGTGCGTTGTAGGGGGATGCTCCCTGTGGGACTGCAGCACAATTGTAGTTTATATTGGATCAGCGAGAGGCAGTTAGTAAAAAGTAAAGATTATAAATACAATAAGATTATGGAGATAAAATGGCAATACTATTAGATGAAGAAAGTAAAGAATATTATATTAAAGCAGGGCAGATTGCAGGGAGAGCACTGAATTATGGTGCAAAACTTGCAAAACCTGGAATGTCTGTGCGTGCATTACTAAATAAAATTGAAGAAAAGATAATTTCATTAGGTGCAGGGTTAGCATTTCCTGCGCAAGCTTCACTCAACACATTTGCTGCACACGTCTGTCCAACTGAAGATGATGATATAATATTGAAGGAAGGCGATGTTATAAAGATTGACGTGGGTGCAGAATATGAAGGGTTTATTGGTGATACTGCAAGAACAGTTTATCTTGGTAATGACCCTGAAATAATTAAACTTGTTGATGCTTCTAAAAAAGCTCTAGAGGAAGCAATAAAAATTCTTAAACCGGGTTGTAGAGTCGGAGATATTGGTAAAAAGATTCAAGAGACAATAAATTCTTTTGGTTTTAATCCAATAAAAAATCTTTCAGGTCATGGTCTTGGTGTTTATGAATTTCATGATGTGCCGACAATACCTAATTTTGATAATGGTGACAACTCGGTTTTAGAAGAAAATGAGATGATTGCAATAGAACCCTTTGCAACTAATGGTGTTGGTCTTGTTAAGAGTTCTGGTGAAGCAACTGTTTTTAACAAGTTTGATAACAAGGGAACAAGAAATCCTTTTGCAAGGGAAGCATTGAAGTTTATTAATGAATTAGAAGAGTTACCATTTTCACAATCATTTCTTGAAAAGAAAATTGGTAAACCTAAAACAAGAGTTGCACTTAATGAGTTGAAAAAATTAGAAATTATTCAAGAGCATGCCCCTTTAGAAGAAAGATCTGGGGGAATTGTTTCACAACATGAACACAGTTTCTTAATTGGTGAACAAACTATAATAACAACAATGGTTGATGATGATGAATAATCTTGAAAAATTAAAAGAACTTGAATATATAAAAACTCCAAACTCAAATCTTGAGCAATACTTTACCCAGCCAGAAGTTGCTCTGAAATTCTTAAGCAAATTTGATCTAAAAGATAAAGTAATTGCAGATCTTGGTTGTGGTAATGGCATTCTTGGTTTAATTGCACTCTTAGTGGGTGCAAAAAAAGTTTATTTTTTTGATATTGATAAGGATGCATTAACTATTGCAGAAAGAAATTATAATAAATTAAATTCAAACTCTGAATTAGGTAATGCTTTATTTTCAAATAAAGATATTTCTTTAATAAAAAAGTCAGAATTCTTGGATATTGATGTTTGTGTATTAAACCCTCCCTTTGGAACAACTGATGTTAACAAAAAGTTAGATGTTGTTTTTCTAAAAAAAGCAATAAAGCTTTCAAATAAATTTATTTCAATGCACAAAACTGCATCTAAAAGTTTTATTGAACAAACGATTCAAGATGAAGGGTTTCAAATAATTTACAATGAGGATTTTTTATTTTCAATTCCTAAAACCTATTCCCATCATACGCAAGGAGTTGTAGATGTAGAAGTAACTCTTTTTATTGCAGAAAAACAATAATCTTTAAAAACAATCAAATATAGGTTTGTATTATGTTATTCAAAAACAAAAAAGCAATATCCCCATTAGTAGCCACAATTCTTTTAGTTGCTTTTGCTGTATCAATTGGTGCATTGATTATGAATTGGACTTCTTCATCAGGTTCACCTAATTTGAATTTGCCTGTTAGTTGCTCAGCAGTTAAGTTAAAGGTTTTAAGTTCTTGTGTTGATGATACTGAAACCGTGCTTTCTTTCCAAAATAATGGCCCTATTGATATTAATTCCATATTATTAAAAGATAATTCTGGATCAATGATTAATTATAGAATCCCTTCTAGTCTAATAATACGTTCTGAAGGACAGATATTAAGAATTTCTAAGCAAGATTTTAATTCTACTGATTTTGAGGTAATTCCAATAGTTGTTTCTGGTGTTGATGAGATGGTTTGTACAAGTAAAAAGGCTGATTCTTTGACTCTAGTTAACTGTTAATTAATTCTTATAAATACCTTTGCCAGTACATTAAATTTTTAAATAACTCTTACTTACCCATATTATATGATTCCTGTAAACACAATAAGAAAAAATGAATTATTATCAAATATCAATGCCTATTCTAAGAAATTAACTGAAGGATTATATGTTGTTCCTGCTGATACAATTTATGGTTTATCTTGTAATGCTATG
>Ga0208648_1001114_pt1 | contig 23435 bp, 23 predicted proteins | sample AntAceMetag02UKL_FD_184772 | JGI IMG/M metagenome (GOLD analysis project Ga0208648, IMG submission 184772) | Saline lake microbial communities from Ace Lake, Antarctica - Antarctic Ace Lake Metagenome 02UKL (SPAdes) (version 2) | ecosystem: Environmental > Aquatic > Non-marine Saline and...
CTTAAGTAATATTGCCCATGAAGCGAATCAACCGTGTCATTTGCAGCTATTGGACCCTACCGTGCCAATACGGGTTAATTTGGCTTTATATGCCGCACCGGAACAGCGTTATTGTCCCGCCGGTGTTTATGAAATTATTCAAGTGGAGGGAGCGCCTGCATTGCAAATCAATGCGCAAAATTGCATACATTGCAAAACGTGCGATATCAAAGATATGCAGCAGAATATCGTATGGGTGCCAGCTGAAGGTGGCAGTGGGCCCTCTTATACCTGCATGTAGGTATGCTTCGCGCGACCACATCTGCGATTTTCTAGCGGCCGATTTTAGCCGATAGCTGCGTTGCTGAATCCAGTTGCGTAGCTTGCTATGCGCCTGTTATAAAGATAGTCAGTCAGCTAATAATTTAAAAAAGAGAACTAAAGTCAAGTCCCTATGAAGGCGTGTTGATAAATGACATATTTGATAACTAATGCACAATTAAATTTTATGCTGAATAGCTGGTGACAGCTATGAGCGGACATTACAACAAACAATTTTCAATCGAGGCTGACCTGACCCTTTTAGTTTAGGTTCTCTGAATTAATTTGTATCTGACTCAAATGGCACTTACTTAAGTATATTTGCAATATAAAATAGACAGGTAGAGAATTTTATCAAATATTTTTCCAATTAAATTCAAGGACATCGACATCTAATTACTACATAAGAACCGCAAAAACTTAATATCCCAAATAATAGGACTATCCTAACTATTTGTTTTTTTATTATTATTGTTAAGTAAGTGCCATTCGTATCTGAGCCTATTCATACTCATATACATACTTGGAATACATCAAACTGAATGGTGTATTTTGATTTGCTCATTGAGGTCAACTTAAATTGGTATTACAGGTTAGGAATATTTTACTAATTACCGTACAGGGTTCAGTACTTACAAGTAATAAACAGAAAAATCATACCACCAAAAAAGGAGAATCATATGCCATTAGTCAACATATCAATATTGAAAGGCAAATCACCGCAGTACATCAAAACTATCGCAGACGGTGTTAACTCTGCCGTGATAGAAACCATGGGTTTCCCCGCTGATGATCTATATCAAATTATTCATGAGGTCGAGCCTCATTGTCTGCAGTTTCAGGAAAGGACTGAAGATCGGGTCATGATGCATCTGATTATGAGGGCAGGCCGATCTAATAAATCAAAACAGGATTTTTATGCAAAAGTGGTTAAAAATCTTGCGGCTGATCCAGGGATTGATCCTGCCAACGTGTTAATCACGATTGCTGAAAACCATGATATTGACTGGTCGTTTCGAGATGGCATTGCACAGTTTGTAGTTTAGCTGGGGAGTAGATGAAACCATGGATGGTTTTCATCAGCACCGAAGCATAATGAATGCTGTGCTTGTTTAGTATTGAATGTCTGCTTTAGGTCGCTATGTATAGCTATCCATAGCAGCCAGAGTGGACAGTTAAATATTTCTTGTTATACTCTAGTTAAACTGAAACCAGTGCACAGTCTGAGTTGATATTTGTTATTATCAACGAAAATAGCTGTTGGATGAGCCGATAAAACCTGCTACGGGTTATCGGCAGTAACCATCTGAAGCCATATTCAGAATCTAATTTATTAAGCGCGCTCAATTATGTAGTTTTTCCTTAAAGGAAATCTAGGAATTATTATCATTGGAGAGTGGTCACTGTTCTGATGTTCAAAAAATTGCTGTTCGTTCAAGTAGTTCATGCCAGCTAGGAAATACCTGTTTATCCAGTTTGTTTTTTATCAACATAGAAACACCCGCTCCTACTATTGGAATCAGTTGCTGAGTTTGAATGGCTTCTTGTAAGCTTTTTGGACTATTTTTCATCAAAATCCTTTTTATGGCATCGATAAATGATAGCTTATTATGCCAGAGATTTTAAGGTAAGTTAAAATGAAAGGAATACATAGGATGCGCTTCGTGCCTCAGCACATCCTATGCACGGTGTTGAATGAAGTTTATAATAAAAAATCTATTTGCTTAATGCTTAATGCTTAATGCTTAAGAGCCATGATTTAATTATGCGTCTAGGTACACAAAATATAATAAGACTATTCTGAATCTGCGATGCAGATTCGAGGATGTAAACTTTTCTATGCAACTCTATCATTAAAGCCATAAACTTGATATGCAACGAATTTACGACGCGAACAACCTGATCGAAGCGCATATACTCAAAGGTCTGCTTGAGCAACAATATATTGATGTCTATGTCGGCGGTTTTTATTTACAAGGCGGTATCGGTGAATTACCAGTTTCGGGTAACGTTTCTATATGGGTTGCAAATGAACAAGCTGAGCAAGCAGCTGAAATCATAAAGGAATATGATACAAACTCATAATGCTGTAGGTCGGCTTTGAAAATGCGAACTAAGGAACGAGGGTTTAATAATACCCGAAAGTATGGCGCAGGATTTTGGCTTCACAGGCGTGTTAGGAAAACAGGCGCATAGATATGTAGGGTGGGCAATGTTTTCTGCCCACCTTTTTAGCTGCAACCATGCCAACGGCTATTTTGTCATTGGTTTCTTTTTGCATGGCCTATACCAAAATTACGGCTTTTGAATCTTCAAGCGTTTTATTAGTCGTTAATATAATATAGTGCGCCGTTTTTTAAAGGGAAATATTTGTTTTCGTTCAAGCACTACTTATATCCTGGCAAAGTTAATTTGATTTATTATTTTTTGATGATACATTTCTTTGCAGGTTAGAGGGATGCTTTTCTAATACTGGAGATTATTGGTAAAAGTGTCTCTTAGGCCTTATGGTTAAAGCCCTTTTTAAAAGGGCTTTATTTTTCGTGATTACCCATAACTCTTAGTTATACTTCGTCATCCTATGCTTTTCCTGCATGCCTTTAGCAGGAATCTCGTATGTTTTTAACATGCTGATGTTTCAATATTTATTCTATCTAATCCGCTTATCTTATTACGCAATATCTTGCACCATCCCTGTGTCAACAGTATTAGCCCTAATAGGCTTGTTAATCGCCTCTTACCCAGGTAATTCGGGCGTTGAAGTCATCTAATGATGATGTGTATAAATAACGCGCTGGTAATTGTTGCTGTTGATTTAGAAAGTCTGCACCCGTGCCACCAATCCACAATTGAATATTCGTTGGTAATTCATTAGCCAAACTGGTTAAATCGCCGATGACATTAGACCCTGGCGGATAATTGACTACGCTTAAGGTGATAATTGCCGGTTGAATTTTTTCACTCGCTATTAATAATTCCTGCCAAGGCAAATCGGTGCCAATATAAAAACAGTTGCAACGCTGACCGGCTGCTAATAAGGAGCTTAATAAAATACCGAACTCGTGACTTTCACCACTCAAGGTGGCAAATATGATGCGTGGCGTATTTGCTGAAAATGATGATCGCAGGCTATTGGTCATACATAGAATAATACGTTTCACACAGGCTGAGAACATGTGCTCTTGAGCAATGCTTAATTTGCCATCATGCCACAATTGTCCAACCCTTTTTAGTAATGGCAATAACACATCGCGTGCATAGTGCAGAGGTTCCATAGCAATTAACGCGCGCTTTAATAATTCCTCGCAACGTCCCATTTGATATTCATTCAGAGCCGCCATAATACTAGCAAATAGTGCCTCGTTATTGGTAGCCGTCACGACTTCATTATTTGCCAGAAGTGCTTGCAACTGAGCTTTACTTTGTCCGCTGATCTTGCTAATTGTGAAGCCCTGGAGAGTGGCATTTGCAAGTAATACTAAACGTTCTACATCTGCTTGCGAATAAAGTCTTCTACCCTGTTCATCTCGCGCAGGTGTGACAGTTGCATAACGTCTTTCCCACGCCCTTAATGTTTCCGTGCTAATACCCGTCATTGCGGTGACTGTTTTGATTGTATACATTTGTTTATGATTTGTTTATGTATTATCTTTGACAAACATTGTACAAAGTAGTAAATTTAAAGCCAATAGATTATTTTCTTTTAGAGCTAATATTTTATTTGTCTCTATGTAGAAATTATAAAAAGGCAAGCAACGATGATCCAAAATAATAATTATCAATGTCCTGATTCTATCAATTACGTCACTTCTGAGCGAGATTGTTTTATCCAGGGAAGTCCATCTGGAATGCTTTCAAAGCCAGTGAGTAATGCGATTATTAGCACGCACAGAAAAAAGTTAGCTAGTTTTTCTGCGAATGACGATGACTCCAGTATGGCTATATTAGACAACGATTTTAAATCAGCAGTCGCGATGATTGAGAGTTGTGAAAGCATAAAATTTAGCGCACTTAGCCCTAATCAATTAACTCAGCATGCTCAGCAAATGGATCAAGCCCGGGCCCAGCTGAGTAAACAATTGATTTATTCAAAGCTAGGTTTGCAGGCAATCGCTGAGGTATTTTTTGTTGCTCAAAAACAGGGTATTGAAGTCTCCGAATTACTTAATCAAAATAAAAGTGATATCGAACAGGCTGTACAAGATGATAACTTTGTACAGGATACTGCTAAACAAATTGAAAGCAAGTTAATTAGTTGTTTTCAAGAAATAATCTCTACTCAGGATGACGAAGGTTCAGACTTAGTCATTGCGCAATGCCAACTGTACTTAGCTGAGATACATTTTTTACCTAATTTTTTACAGCAGGTGTGTTTATCGGTTGTTGATAAATATGATAAGTCTTTAGCCAGTAGGGAAATTCAAAGTTGGCTAAGTTCTGTGAAATCCTTACTTCAAGAAATGCTTGCGGCAAGGCAGTTGATAATTAATTTTAATTTGAACTTAGTGCCTTATCTGGCTAAACAGTATAAACATCATTCCATTGCTTTTAACGATTTAATACAAGATGGCAACGTCGGCTTAATTAAGGCGGTTGATCGATTCGATGCACGGCGCGACATTCGATTTTCCACTTATGCGAGTTATTGGATTAAGCAAACTATTTCCCGGTCTATCGTGAGACAGGAAAAAATCGTACGTCTGCCATACAACCTAGCGGCAAAAGCACCTCTGGTACTAAAAACGATGAGTAACGTGCTGAGTGAAACCAGTCAATGGCCGAGTATTCATAAACTAGCTGAGATATGTGAACTTCCTGAAGTAGAGGTTTTAGCGATTGTTAATAATTATCAGCCTATCACGTCTTTAAATCATAGTATTGATGACACTGAGGGTATGCCTGAATTAATGGGTACGCTAGAGCAACACCATTATCCTCAGCCACTTAATAGTTTACTGACTGCTGATTTGCAAAATTCTTTACGTGGTGCAATTGAAATATTAAGTACTAGAGAAGCAGATGTTATAAGTCGTCGATTTGGTTTAGAAAACACGCCAGAAATGACCTTACAAGATATTGCCGACCAATTAGGTTTAACCCGTGAGCGTGTGCGTCAAATACAAAATGCTGCACTTAATAAATTAAAAAATCAGTTTAGTAAAGACTTATGTTTTAAGGAGTGGCAATGAGGCTCTGGACATTGAATCCTGAATATCTAGAGTCAAAAGGATGGGCTGCTCTTTGGCGTGAATACTAACCCTGGATGTAAAATCAGAGCGTTTTTTAACCTCAGAAAAGAAAAATGTAATTGTCGATTCGTTTGTAAAGTGGCGAATTGGTGGTGTGAATACTTATTACACCACGATGGGGGGTGATCAGTATCAGGCCAATTTAAGATGGATCAAATTATGAAGGATGCAATGCGTAGCGAATTTGGCTTACGCACTATTAATCAACTGGTGTCAGAAGATCGTGGTGATTTACGTCAGCTATTAATGACTAAATTATCACTGATTGCTGCAGAATATGGCATTCAGCTGATTGATATTCGTATTAAACGCATTGATTTACCGGATGAAGTCAGTAGTTCTGAGTATCGACGCATGGAAGCAGAACGGCAGCGTGTTGCGCGTGAATTTCGTTCTCAGGGGGGGGAAGCTGAGCAAATTAGTGCTCAGGCGGATAAAGAGAAAGACATTATTCTCGCCAATGCCTTTCGAGACGCAGAAAAAATACGCGGGCGCGGCGATGCGCCAAGCGGCTCAGATTTATGCCAATAGTTATGGTAAAAATGAAGAGTTTTATGCTTTCTATCGTAGTTTAAGTGCTTATCAAGTTGCTTTTGAAAATTCTGAAGATACCATGCTTTTAGAGCCTAATTCAGATTTTTTTAAGTATTTTTCCAAACAACAGTAAGGGGTAGATGATGATCTCTCGTATTATTAAACTGTTAGTCTCGATAACTATAGGCGTAGTTTTGTTTTCTGTTTTTTCCAGAATAACTATGCAAAACAATAATGTGAATTACGCTGTTTCCTATTCAGATTTTATTAAAGATATACACATAGGTGCTTTGTCCGAAGTGAATATTGATGGTGATGAAATTAGTGGTCATAAGCGTAACGGTGAACGCTTTGTTACTTATAATCCTAATGATCCAAAATTGATTGATGAACTTCTGGAATATGATGTCAAGATTAAGGTCGCAACACCTCAAAAAAACTCAATATTGATGGAGCTTTTTATATCCTGGGCGCCGATGTTGCTCTTGATTGGGGTTTGGGTGTATTTTTCCCGTAAGCAACGCGGTGGTGGTGGCGTAGGGGGTGGACAAATGGATATGGGTAAAAGCCGAGCCAAATTATTAGAAGAAGACCAGATTAAAGTCGGCTTTGCTGATGTCGCAGGCGTAGAAGAAGCCAAAGAAGACGTCATGGAAATTGTTGATTTCCTGAAAGGACCTTCCAAATATGAATTTGTCGGCGGCAAGATTCCGCATGGCGTATTGTTGGTCGGTCCGCCGGGTACAGGTAAAACCCTGTTGGCACGAGCCATTGCTGGTGAAGCAGGCGTGCCTTTTTTCTCTATTTCGGGTTCCGATTTTGTAGAAATGTTTGTTGGTGTGGGTGCATCACGTGTGCGTGATATGTTTGAGCAGGCTAAAAAACGTGCTCCCTGTATTATTTTTATTGATGAGATTGATGCTGTCGGTCGTCAGCGCGGTGGCGCTGGAACAGGCGGGGGCGGTAATGATGAACGGGAACAAACCTTAAACCAGTTACTCGTAGAAATGGACGGTTTCAGTGGTAATGAAGGCATTATTGTTATTGCGGCAACCAACCGTTCCGATGTTCTGGATAAGGCATTATTGCGACCTGGTCGTTTTGATCGTGAAATACATGTCGGTTTGCCTGATATCAAAGGCCGTGAGCAAATACTCAAAGTCCATGCTCAAAAAATACCCCAGGCTGAGGATGTTAATATCAGGGATTTAGCTCGCGGCACACCAGGTTTCTCTGGTGCTGAACTGGCTAACCTAATCAATGAAGGTGCATTATTGGCTGCCCGTAATAATAAGCGTATCGTCACTATGAATGACTTAGATAAAGCACGCGATAAATTATTAATGGGTGCCGAAAAACGTTCTATGGTCATGCGTAAAGAAGATTTACTGATGACTGCCTATCATGAAGCGGGGCACGCCATTGTCGGTCGTCATGTGCCTGAACATGATCCGGTTTATAAAGTCAGCATTATGCCACGCGGAGGTGCTTTGGGTATTACCATGTTTTTACCCGAGCGTGATACTTACAGCGCTAGTAAAGACAAGTTAGAAAGCCAGATATCCGGGCTATTTGGTGGACGTATTGCCGAAGCATTGATTTACGGTAAAAACAAAGTGACCACCGGGGCTTCCAATGATATAGAACGTGCCACCCAGCTAGCACGGAGTATGGTGACTAAATGGGGTTTGTCTGAAAAATTAGGACCGATGGATTACGGTGATAGTGAAGGCGGCTATATGGGCGCTCAGGCTAAACCGATGTCTGAGCAAATGGCGCAAACTATTGATGAAGAAGTGCGCAAAGTTATCGATAGAAACTATCAACGTGCCGAAGATATATTAAAAGGCAATATTGACGTTTTACACAATATGGCACAAGCATTAATGGATTGGGAAACCATTGATAAATGCCAGATTAATGTGTTGCTTGAAGGTAAAGTCTTGGCAGCCCCTGTCCTTGAGCCTGAAATCATTGTCGAGCCTAAAGATGATCCTAAAGATGATATAGCAGCGCCGGCAGATAAAATCGCTGAAGATGGTTTAGTGGCTTAGGGGAGTAGGCTGTTTGCTAAAGCTAACTGTATAGGCGGTTACTGCATCTCCTTGATGATTAAGATTCTTCTCCAGCAACCCTTCTGAGGCATTACTTTCAGAAGGGTTCTTTTTTATTGTGTATATTTATGAGTACTATCGCTTCTATTCGATTTAAATATGTTAAAAATGCGCTGAAATATGCTATTGAGGCTAATTATTACCTGGCAATTTTAATTAGTTTTATGGCTGCTGTTATGGCTGCTGTTATGGCTATGGTTGGGAATGAAAGTTTTTTAAATACCGGGGATAATTTTCACAATCCATTGATTAATAATCTAAAAATCATGTTGGCTTATATGGTTCTAGCGGAGTTTTCAGTGTTCGGCTTTTGTTTTATAAAACGTAGTTATACAGAACTGGTTCTTGTCGGTATATTTTTGCTATTAATACCGGGCGAGCTGAAATTTTACGCACAGATCAATCATCTGGAAATTGATAATTCTTTTGATGTTTTTTTCTTATATACTGGGCTGTCCCATCTATTTTATGGTTTATTCTGGAAACGTTGATTAACGGTTAAGAAATACGCCTATTTAATCCCTCATTACTGCAGTTTGTTAGCAGCAATCTGGAGGATTACAAACAGCTTCCCGCTTAAAACTTTGCGGGAAAGATGACTGTTTTGCTTAAACAAGCCCGGGTTGATTAAGGTTCAAGGATGCTGATATATTGATGATCTGGTTATTTTCTTCTATTTATCTTATGGATACTTATGAAAGCACTATTTATTTTCATACTTGTTACATTAACCGCTTGTACAGGTATACCTGAGGGCATTAAGCCAGTAGAGCAGTTTGAGGTCAGTCGTTATCTTGGTAAATGGTATGAAATCGCCCGACTAGATCATCGATTTGAACGAGGTTTAACAGCCATCAATGCTGAATATAGCTTGAGAGCAGATGGTGGACTTAGAGTGCTTAACAGTGGTTATAACATTGAAACCGGCAAACGTGATCAGGCGGAAGGTAAAGCTTATTTTCTTGGTAGACCTGATATCGGTAGTCTTAAGGTTTCATTTTTCGGGCCTTTTTATGGTGGTTATCATATTATTGAGCTGGATAAACAGGCTTACCAATATGCCATGATCACGGGTCCTGATCTTGATTATTTGTGGATTCTTGCGCGCATGCCGACATTGGATCAGGCCACTTTGCAGCGTTTAATTGCGCGCGCAAAATTCTTAGGTTTTGCAGTGGATAAGTTGATTTTTACCGAACAGCCTGACACATCAACCAAGTAATGACAATACATCAACTGCACTACCAGCAAGTCTTAAATATGTCGCGTGATGAAGCTTGGCAATTTTTTAGCTCTCCGCATCATCTTAATACCATTACGCCAGACTTTTTTACTATCACGCCGGCTTCAAAAGTGCCCGAAGAAATTTACAGTGGTTTAATGATTGCCTATACGATGCACGCGGTTTTTAGCTGGCCGATGTCCTGGCTTTCAGAAATCAGTCACTGCGCTAGCGGCCATTATTTTATCTATGAACAGCGTATCGGTCCGTTTAAATTCTGGAGTCATGAAGTGCGCATAACTGAGCAAGATAAGGGCGTTATGCTTGAAGATATTGTGTTTTATAGCATGCCTTTTGGCCTCTTCGGAAGTTTATGTCACAAACTGATGATTGCAGATAAATTAGCAGATATTTTTAATACTCGACGGAAGTATTTGGCGCAGCGCTGGGGCGTCTTAAGCTAAGCGTAGATTAAATTAATCAATAACAAACAAACCTGATAAGACCACTATGCCTAAATATTCTTTAAAAACGTGTATCCTTTTAGCTCTTTCTACCCTGCCTGCTTTAGCTTATGCAGAAAAAGGCTTAATTAATGGTAAGCTCAATGCTTGTCCTGACAAACCCAATTGTATTAGTACTGAAAGCAGCGATTTAGCGCCTATTTCCTTTGGCACACATAATCCGGATCAAGCATGGGTAATTTTACAAACCTGCATTGTAGAGCAGGGAGGCAAAATAGAAAAAATTAGTGAAAATTATCTTTGGGCTAGTTTTCAATCACCTGTATTTAAATTTACTGATGATGTTGAAGCAAGGCTGGATAGAGATAACCAGCTTATTCAACTGCGCTCTGCTTCGCGAACAGGCTATTATGATTTCAATGCCAATCGAAATAGACTTAATCGTTTAATAAAGCTTTTTTCCATTAAACTCAATCCAGATGCATTACACAACACTTATGAATAATCGGCATCTTTCATTAACATCGTCATTCCCGAGGAATATCTTTGTCTACGCAAGATTCCTGCTAGAAGCATGCAGGAATGACGATAACTCACCCTAAAAAGTGCTAACTACTTTTAGCTCTAAATGAAAGATGCCGAATAATTACTCCCAAAAAAAGTTCATGTAGGCAGCAGCAAGTTGCTTATTAGGTCAACAAGTCCGTTACGATGGTAGCCATAAAAATAATCCCTATATGCTAAAACCATCGGGCGAATTGTAGCGATGACTTTATTACGCCATCATTTCAGGAAAATGTCCGATCCGTTTATCGACCGGTCATTTTATATGGCTCCTCATCCTGTAGAAATTGCCGCTTTAAATAATATTTTTTGACTTTGTCAGCTATTGTCCCGTTTTTCATGAATATGTTGGACCAACCAATAAGTAATTCCTAAGCCAAGTACTACGAAGCCACTGGCATAAATATATTGTGGTGATAAGACGTGATAATCAAAAATAATAACTTTTCGACACACTGCCATAAGTGCCGTCGCAACTACAAGTTTAACGGGAATAATATCGGTGCGCAGATATAAAGTAATATTGACGAATATTTCGATGGCAATCAACACTGCCATAAAAGCACCAAAGGTCTGTAAAATGTCGCCAATACCTACATGAAATAGAGGTTCAGAAAACATTTTTTCATATATGGTGTAACCAACATCCCAAACACCGACAAAAATAACGAACACCATTAATATAGCCAACACATTTACCATTGCAATGATCGATTTATGCAAAAATTCAATGAGCGGTTTAACATTTTCAATAGGTAAGTCAACATGCTCGATTTTTGCGCGGCTTTTTTTTCGATAATGCTGCATTAGCAGAGCCAAAATATTTTGTTCGTGGATAAAATAGTCGGATTGAATGTCATTTTCAAAGAAATTATTCAGTCCTTTTACATCCCGTAAATCTTGATCCGATATACTTTTAAAGCCCATACTCCAATTAGCGAACTTACGTTCAGAAATTTCCTTTTTTTCTAGTACGGTTACATTCGTATGTCGCGGATCTTTTTTTATAACTTTAAAAAGCTCATCAATATCTTCTTCCTCACCCTCCAAAACCTGAATAAACGATTCACCGCAATACAATAGCATTCCTGTAATACCTTCCTTGCTGTTCGAATGGCGGCATTCTTGTAATAAAACTAAAAGTTGATCATCGTTCATTGGTTTTACTGCGGAACTGATATAAAGTAACCGGATCATGGTATTTCCTCCTCTCAAGATAAAAATGATGTATGACTATAATGCATTATTATGCCTGGAATATAGCATTGGACACACAGTAAATAGTTTGCATTAACGTGTACAAATACAACGCTTAAAATTAAAGCTTCATTAAAAAGGACCCAATTGTCTAGACACTAAGTTTGAAAATTAAGATGGCACCAGTGCAATTGCAGCAGATTGACACTGTCCCATTTCTTCACTTGAAGGTTCCTGTTTTTTTACTAAAGTAATCAGGAATTGTTGCTCCTCCTTTTCTTTACCTGTTGAATAAACATAATCCGGTGTTGTATATCCAAGCGTCTGATGATGGCGCTCAGAGTTAGACAGTACAAAGTATTCCGCCAGCCCCAGCAATAATTCAGGTAATGTGGCATAGTTTTTGAGGTAAATAACCTCATACTTGATGCTACGCCAAAGCCGCAATTTATGACTTTAGCAGCATAGTTTGTCTGTAGATTATGCGTTGTGAAGTTTTGGGAATATTTGAGCGACAGATCCATATTTATTTTCCTCACTGTAAGTTCTATCAGTCGCCATAGAAAAATAAACTTAAGTCATTATTTATCGTACTGCGTATGCTTAAGGAAAATATTGCCCTTACTGAAATCGGTGACTCGCTATGGATAAATCAAGTTCTACAATATTTAATCTAAATTTCTCAATCAGTCGACAATGCCTGTTCAAGCAATATTATCTGTTCTCCTGATTTTAACCCCGCAATGATCTTGATGCGGCCGTCAGGATAGGCCTGACCTATGCGCACAAATCGGCGAACTGGCTGTCCGCCTTGCAATACCCAAACCACATCCAGTTGCCCCACCTGATGCAGATAGGTCTGTGGAATCAATAAGACTTGCTCTTCTCCTTGCGGAATGCGCAGCCTGGCAAACATACCTGGAAACAAACCAATTTGCTGTTCGTCATGTGTTTTAATCAACAAGCTGCGTGCGCCGGGATCGGCTGCCGGAACAATCTCGGCAATCGTCACCGGTAAGGTTTTATCCAATGTGTCTATGCGGGCTTCCAGCACTTGCCCGGGTTTTAATCCGACAGCGACTGATTCACGCACATGTGCTTCGAAACGTAGCGAAGCCGGATCGTATATGGATAACAGTTTTTTCCCTGGTAAGGCGATATCCCCGGGTTCGGCGTAGCGATCTATCACTCGCGCAGCAAATGTGGCTTTTATCTGGCTGTAATCAAGCACATGTTGTGTTTCATTAAATGCCTGGCGGGCGGACAAAAGCTGTGACCTTAAGCTTTCATAGTCTGCTTTTGCTGCTTCAAGATCCACTAGTGTTGCACTTTCTTTAGCATAAAGATTTTGAGTTCTGGTGAAATGAGATTTAGCCTGTAGTAAACGGGCATTGATCACGTTGAGGTTTTCCGCAGCCTGATTACTGTGTGCTTTAAGACTTTGATCATAAAGCGAAATCAGTAATTGTCCTGATTTTATATTATCGCCAGATTTAACATAAATCGCCTTGATCCTTGCCTGAATCTGCGCAGCCACCTGGGTAGTTTGTCCTGATTGCACGGACGCTGTTACTTCTTCAAATAGCGGGATATTCTCAGAAACTAGCGTCAATGTTGGGCCTGAATACTGATTGTCGACTGGATTGATAAGCGGTTCAATTTTTTCTTCAAATGCGCCTGCCATCCACAGTATCATCAACAGCAAAACCAGTAGCGTAACAATCGATGTCATGAGAGTTTTAAATGTGTTGGACAAGATCATTACTCCGTGTCTGTGTAAATTAAATAGTAAACCGTCGGGATCACGAACAAGGTAAACAGTGTTGAACCTATAATGCCGAAAATAATGGCAATAGCCAAACCACTAAACACAGGGTCGAGGACAATGACTATATTGCCTAACAGGGTTGTGCCGGCAGTCAGCAAGACCGGTCGCATTCTGATTGTTCCTGCTTTAAGTAAAGCATCGCGCAAGGCCAGGCCTTCATTTCTGGCCTGGGTGATAAATTCCACCAGAATCAACGAGTTTCTGACCACAATACCCGCTAAGGCGATCATCCCGATCATGGCTGTAGCGGTAAACAACACCGGATCAGGGCTGCCATTGATAAGCCGCTCGCCAGACTGATTGAGTAGCCAGAACCCGGGCATAATACCAATTACAGTCAATGGAATCGCCGACATAATGATTAATGACAAGGTTGCCGAGGCGGTTTGCAGACGCAAAACGAAAAAAATACCTACCAGCGCGAAGGCAAAAGCTAAACCCATATCACGAAACACTTCTACGGTAATTTTCCATTCGCCTTCTCCTCCCCAATTGATGCTTACACCATCCGGCAGTTGCCAGGGAATACCACTGCCGGAATTGAAGAAAGTGCGTTGCTCCCAGTCTGTTGCTGTATTGGTTGAATTATTCAGATCAGCGCTAACATCGGCGATGACTTCAGCTGGTGTCCGACCTTCCAGTTCAGCCATCACATAGACCACCGGCTTTAGATCTTTGTGATAGATGGCTTGATCAGCATCGGATTCGACAAACTCACCCAGTTCGGCCAGTGATATCATAGCCGGCCCTGATAGCGTTTGTGCCTTTAGTGGTAACTCGCCAAACGCCTGCTGGCTACTGCGAGCGTATTCAGGCAGGCGCACTTGAATAGGGATAGGCTGCAATTCCCGCTCCAGATTAAAGTAACCGGCGACAAAACCTTGATTAGCCAGGCTTAAGGTTTGCGCTACTGTTTGCGTGGAAATCCCGGACAGCGCCGCTTTTTCCTTGTCGGTTCGAAAACGCCAGCGCGTTTGTGCCGATTCCAGGCTGGAGTCGATATCCACCACAAAAGGCTCTCGCGCCAGGCGCTGCATAACTATATCTGCTGCTTGTCTTTGTTGCGCATAACCCGTGAAGGTATCGCCATAAAGCTCAGCAACTAAAGTACTCATCACAGGAGGGCCGGGGGGCACTTCGACAACTTTGATTGAAATACCGTTAGTATTTAATGGCGCTAGTAAGGCCCTCAGTCGCATCAGAATCGGATGCGACTGATGCTCTCGCTGCGCTTTGGGCGCCAGTGTCAAACGAATGTCGGCCATATTTGGTGCGACACGATAGTCGTATTGCCGTACCAGGCCATTGAAGTCGATAGGCGATGGTACACCGATAAAAGCCGCTTGTGCAGCTATTTCCGGAAGCTTTGCCGCTAACTGAGCGGCCTGTCGGGTGACAGCAGCGGTTTGTTCCAGACTGCTATATTCCGGCATATCAATGATAATCTGCATCTCGTCTTTATTATCAAATGGCAGCAGTTTGAGCGGCACCAGCCGTAATATTGGCAGTATGGCTGTTATCAGAAACAGCACTAAAATTAATAGAATCAGACTCCATGCGGCTTTTCGGCTAGCGATACAGGGCGCTACCAGGCGTTCGTATAAACTGGGCTTTGCGTTGGCTGCAACTGTCTCTTGAGCAGGTTTGAGCGCCTTGCTAGCCAACCAGGGTGTGACGATAAATGCGACTACAGTGGATGACATAACTGCCACAGGTACATTAAAGGCCATGGGTGCCATATAAGGTCCCATCATGCCGGTAATAAAGGCCAGTGGGATAAACGCCAGAATGATGGTCAGTGTTGACATCAGCAGTGCTGGACGAATTTCCGCCATCGCGGCAACAATTCGTTCTTGGAGACTACCGCTACCCTGGCGCATAAAGCGTTCGATATTGTCGATACCAGTAATCGGATCGTCGACCAATAAACCCAAAGCCAGAATCAGCGCAAATAACGTGACGCGGTTAATGGTGTAGCCGAAAGCCATGTCCAGCATCAGGGTGGCACCATAGCAAATCGGAATCGCCAAACCCACAACCAAAGCCGGCCGCCACCCCAGAAAAATACCTATGAATAACACCACTGTTGAGATCGCAAAACCTAAACTGCTGACCAGATTATTAACCTTGTCGTCCGCTGTTTTACCGTAATCGCGCAGGATTTCTATATGCACTTCGGGTGGCAACAATTGTTGAGATAGTTTTTGCAATTTTTGATGTACATTTTCTGCCACCGTTACTGCATTGGCACCGCGTTTTTTGGCGATTGCCAAGGTCACCAGTGGATAATCACCAGAAAATTCATCAGCCAAGGGGTGGGCGGCAGCAAAACTGAGCCAGTTGTAATGGTCTGTTTCGGCCGGGCCGTCTTTGATTTTGGCGATATCGGTTAAATAGACTGGAATACCATCGACCCGATTGACAACCAGTTTGCGCAATTGCTCGACACTGGCAATAAAATCACCGGCTTCAAGTTGAATGGCCGTATTGTTTACTGCGACAATGCCGGCGTTAAGTAACTGATTGGCCGCTTGAATCGCCAAGACCACATCAAGCGCGGTTGTCTGCCGCGCCATCATGCTTTGCGGGTTTAGCAAAACTTGTAGTGTTCGCGGCCGACCACCGATGACGTTGATCTGATTAGTATTGGTAATCTGCTGCAATTCAACTGCGAGCTCATCGGCAAACCGTCGCAGTTCGTAATCTCCGTAGAGATCAGGGTTATTACTCCATAAACCTGCGACCACAATCGGAACGTCATCGACTTCCACCGGTTTGACTAGCCAGTTGGCCACTACCGCAGGAATCTTATCCTGATTAGAATACAATTTGCTGTAAACGTTTAATAGAGAATCTTCGCGGTCTTCTCCGACAAAAAAACGTAAAGTAACAATCGTTCGTCCGTTAATGGTTCGAGAATAGACATTTTCGATACCGGCAATCTGGGTTAGTAGTTTTTCAAGAGGCTGAGTGACTTGCTTTTCAACCTGTCGAGCCGATAATCCAGGTGCTGAAACCAAAATATTCGCCATTGGCACGACGATTTGCGGTTCTTCTTCCCGAGGAGTAAAAATCAAAGCCAGCACACCCAGCATTATGGATAGAATAAACACAAACAGTGGCAATCCGCCTTGCAGAGAATAGCTAACTAAGCGGTCTAACAGATGCGGTTTGCGAAAGTCGGATGAATGGGTCAATGTTATGATAAATTATTGATTTCTAATATTCTATTTTTACACAGACCCCTAGGTTTTTCAATTTAATAATCAATGCCAGCGCCTGTCCAGCAGAGGTTAATTCTGAGTAACCCTGCAATGAAATCTTATCGCCGGGCAAACTGCATTACTGGTACGCACCTTGTTATTTGAACGGTGTCTTTAGTAATGATATTAGTACCCTTTAATGCTGAGGTAGATCTATTTTGTCAAGGTTGGGAGTTACTCAGTTCTGAAGAGAACAATACTTATTGCGATTATGACCCGAAAAACTTATGTAATTCTGTTGTGCTCCAAAAAGGTCAGGCAATTACAGCGACTGGTTCACATATGATCTGCCCTATAGTCAAGGTAACGGTGATATTATGGTGACTCTGGGTACGGCGGGGCGGTTGCAATATTTTGCTGGATATGTGGGTAGCCGTAATACTGATCAGGCAATTTAACAACAGGATAGTAAATTCAATTCTGGCATAAGTTCAAATAATAGCAGACTTGATAGTTGCTCTGAGCTTTAAATTTGACTACTAACATCATAGATTAGTAGATTGTCTGGTTTTTTGTCGGTTTAGACTTATTGCGTATAGCAGAAGGCTTCGTAGTGGGCTGATGACTGCCTTTTAAAATTAAGAGCCAATGTAATGTGTCAGGTCAATGTTGAGTTCATACACAAAAGTATTGATTGTTTTAGCCTGGCTTACTCTTCCCACGCTCTGCCATCTTTGGCAAGCATTGCAATTGATGCTACTGGTCCCCAACTACCAGCTGGATAGCTTTTAGATTCTTCATTGGTGGCTTCCCATGCATTCTGGATAGAGTCGATCCAGGCCCAGGCTTGTTCAATTTCTTCGCGACTGATAAATAAAGTTGGGTTGCCACGCATTGCTTCCAGTACTAATTTTTCATATCCACCAAAAATACGACTATTTTTAAAAGTATCGGAAAAGCTTAAATCCAGTTTGGTTTTTTGTAGTTTTATGTTTTCATCAATGCCGGGGATTTTATTTAACATTTGAATTTCAATGCCTTCATTCGGTTGCAGGTGAATGATTAGCTTATTAGCAGGTAACTCTCGATAACTTTCAGTAAAGATGTTATGCGGTAATTGTTTAAAGTTGATTACAATTTCTGAGCGCTTATACATCATGCATTTGCCAGTACGTAAATAAAAGGGAACACCGGCTCAGCGCCAGTTATCTATATCAACGCGTAAAGCAACGAAACTTTCTGTGCTACTGCTGGTATTCGCTCCTTCTTCTTCCAGGTAACCGGGAGTTGCCATACCTTTATGAAAGCCTTTGCTATATTGGCCGCGTACTGTTTTTTCATGGACATTTTCTGCGGTAATAGGGCGTAGCGCCGACAATACTTTGATTTTTTCATTATGAATGCTTTTTGCTTCTATATTAACCGGTGGTTCCATCGCGACAAAGGTTAAAATCTGTAGCAAATGGTTTTGTACCATATCGCGTAATTGACCTGTATGATCGAAATATTCCCAGCGACCTTCTATGCCAACCTCTTCGGCAACGGTAATCTGCACTGAATCAATGGTATTATGATCCCAATTGGTGGTAAAAATGGAGTTAGCAAAACGCAATGCTAATAAGTTTAGGACGGTTTCTTTACCTAGATAATGGTCGATACGAAAAACCTGGTTATCATTAAAAACACTGGCAACGACATCATTGATTTCTTTAGATGAGGCAAGGTCATGACCAATGGGTTTTTCCATCACCATACGCGAAGTGTTGGTTAAAACACCTGAATGCTTTAAGCCCTGACAAATATGCTGAAAAAGAAAGGGTGCAACGGCAAAGTAGTTAACCATAACGCGTTTGCACGAATCCGTTATCTCATTAAATATGGTGTATTGCTCAGGCTTGGTTAAATCCATTTGCTGATAAGATAAGCGCGCAGAAAATTTATACCATATTTGCTCATCAATCGGAGCGCCTAAAAACTTTTGCAGACTTTTGTAGGCAATTTTAATAAAGCTTTCTGAGTTTTCTTCTAATCTGTCGACGGCTATAATGCGCGTATCAGGTTCAAGAAAGTTACCATTTTCTAAACGGTATAGTGAAATGATCAATTTGCGCCGAGACAAATCACCAAGACCACCATAGATAATCAGGTCGCAAGGTGCAAAGCTTTCTTCAGTAGTTGTCATTGTTTTGTGTTTCTAGGGACCTTATATTTTTGCTGTTCAGAGCTTTATATTATTAAGTCTGGAATGGATGTTTCTGACATTAAAATAGAGTATAGTATTCATGTTGTTAAAAGTAAATATCGTGGGGGGTGGTGTAAAATGAAATTCAATCCATGTAAAGGTAGTGCTTTTTGTACGGAATCAGGGTCGCATTGTGAGGGGTGTGGCAGGTCTCATGTGGAAATTGCGGAGACTAGAGATCTGCTTAATGGTCTGGTGGAGTTTGTGCAAAAACAGGATTATGAAAACCCCGCAGATTTTGCTCAGTTTATCAGCGCTTCGCTGGTAAAAAAATGTTTGAAATTTTGAATCTAATAGTATTCAAAATAGCTGAACAAAAAGTGTACTATTTACAAAGCAAGTTGTTTTAGATAATATTTTATAACGCAAGTCTCCAGAAATATCACTGGGGATGGCTATTTTAAATGAGAGGAAAAAAGATAATGCAAGTAACTTCAGATATGTTGGCTGAACTAATTAAAGCAGCGAGTGATACTATTGCAGAACACGAAGCAGAAGTAACTGAGCTGGATAAAACCCTTGGTGATGGTGATCATGTAATTAATATCCGTCGTGGACTTGGTTTTCTAGTCGACCAAAGTGAAGAAATAAGCCAGTTAGACTGGGCTGATGCATGGAAAAAAATGGGCATGACCTGCATGAGTAAAATCGGCGGTGCTTCAGGTTCTTTAATTGGTACTTTTTTTGTTGCAATGGGTAAAGATGCAGCAGGAAAAACAATTGATCCCGTTACCTTTGCAGCGTCTTTTAATGCAGCAGTTGAGGCGATGAAGGCTCGTGGAAAATCTGATGCTGGTGAAAAAACAATGTTAGATACATTGATACCGGTAGCCAACTATTTAAATGAAAACTGTGGCAAGCTCGAATATTCAGCTTTGTTAGCAGGGCTTAAAGAAACGGCTATTAAAGGTATGGAGTCTACAAAAGAAATGCATTCAGTACGCGGCCGTTCTTCATTTCTGGGTGAGCGTAGTGTTGGGCATATCGATGCTGGAGCAAGAAGTTCTCAGCTAATGATCTGTGCAATTGCAGATGCAATAGCAGCGAAACTGTAAGTCGTTTAACACCACACTTTGTACAAACGACAGTGTGGTTTATTAAGGCTGAGTTGTTGTAGCGTTAGTTTTGTTACTAGACAATGAAGCGTCTTAAACGCTAAAACTTAATAAGGTGAGCATTGCTCACCTTTTGTCTTTGTAGGATACAGAAAATTTCTACCCTGCTTCACTGAAAACTTCCAGAGAACAAGCAAAAAAATGAAATATAAAACGGTGCATAATATATTTGTTTTTTTATTGTATTCTGGCTTGTTATTTATTCTGGGTGCCACTTTTTTTGTCTCTAAAGGGGGGCTTCTTGAGCACTGGGGATGGGTGATTTATGGCAGTAGTTTTGTTGTGTTGTTTAGCAGTGTTTTTATTATATTCTTTGCTCGCAAAAGTAGTGGTAGCCTAAAGTTAGATAGTCGTGAAAGAAAAATAGACGAAGATCTGGAAACATTACACCAGGCGCAAAAAGAGTATCAAGAAAGATTAGCTATATTGGCACAAAGAGAAGCTGAGGTTAAGCAGAAATTATTGCAATTCCAGCAATATATGGAATTTCCAGATGAACAGGAATGGCAGAATCAGGGAGAAAATGATTACTTTGATGAGGATATTGTTCAGTTATTAAATGATAAGGCTAAAGTCATTTTTACTAATATTGCCAATAAAAAATATACCGAAAATAACGCTTTCAAACATGAGTTATTGCTGCAAGAACTTGTTGATTTGATCGAATCAGTTGCCCGCATTCATCATCCTGACTCAGAAAACCCCATACTGGAAACCAGTGTCGAAAATCTGCTGCGATCATTGAATAGGCTTTCTATGCAGTTACTTGTTTTTATTGATGATTTTCCGGTTAATATAAAAAAATACAATCTTAGAAAAACCTATGAATATATTCAATGGTCTGTCACTGGCTACGGTAACTATAAAAAAGCTGCGCCGTTCTTAAACTTTGCTGCGCCTGTACTGCGGATTGGTATGGCTGCTAATCCGGTTATCGGGATTGCGCAAACAGTCGTGATTGAGGCGGGAAAGCAAGCCATAAAATCAGGCACAGAGAAATATGCTTTAAAGCTGTTACACGATGTTATAGAAATTATTGGCGAGCAGGCGACCACTATTTTTGGTGATGAATCATTTCGTTATCGTTGTGAGCATTGGGTTTATGCGGTAGAGCTTACTGAAATTATTGAGCATTTCACACCTGTACGGCAAGGTGCATTAGCAAAAACGTTAAAAATAGTCGGTGGTTTATCAATTCGCGGTGAATATGACCGGATATTTATTTATCACTGTTTGGCTCAGAGCAAAAGTGCAGGTCCAGAAAGGTTTGCAAATGATTTTTTTAGCCAGGAAGATAAACAGAAAATAGTGAATAAACTGAGTGCTTTTGTTGAGAATACAGTTATTCAGGGCGGAGATGAACTAGCAGAAAAAAAGCTTATCAGCTGGCGTAAAAAAATTGAATCACGGTTTGGCATAAAAATTCAGTTAAATGTAGATAAAAATGATGCGAATTATTTAAGAACTAATCTTTGCTCTGGTTCCCCGGAAAAGAAAATAAAGCCCTTTTTAGCGCGCTATATTTTAACCTTGATGGCGTCAACTGAAACACCGCAGTTTGTTTATACTGATATTTACTTTGAGGACTCTCTGCTAGTGGATGTCTTAAAAAAGGCTTTAGAAAATGCGACATTATGGCTTATAGGTACAAATAGGCGACTTATATTGCTTGCGGTCGATAAGGAAAATAGGGTTCAGAACATTTGGCAATATCAAGCGGGACAAAATCAGCAATTGACTTTGCAGCGAATTAGTCGAGTAGTTGCAGATGATTGCAGAGTAATTGGCGGTGTGTGGCAAGGACCGGTAAATACAGAAATAACAGCTGAATTTATCCTGAAAGGGAGGAATATCAGTAGTTATGATAATTATTTTCAGGTTTTAGATGGTTTTAAACGGATAGTATCATGAGTATCAAGTGCTTACAAAGATAGCTTGATGTAACTTAAGTATTGAGGCTTAGCTTATCAAGCGATTCGCTTGTAAGCTAAGCTTTGAGTATCGGTGCTAGGTTAATTTCTTAGCAGCCCCAGCGTAAATTAGCTGTATGTACAGGTGCATCCCACAGGCCTATCAATTCATCATCTAATAAAGTAACGGTAATTGAAATTCCAGCCATATCCAACGCTGTAGTGTATTCACCTACTAGAGAGCGCTCAATAATAACGCCTCGTTCTTCCCAGTACTGACATGCTTCGTCAAAGATTAGATACTGTTCCATTGGGGGAGTAGCGCCCAAGCCATTAACATGTAACAGAATTCTCTGGCCTTTTTGTGGTTTTAAAGCATCTTCGATCTTTTTGCAAATGATAGCCGTAATTTCATGTGCTGTACCCATTTTCATGGTTTCTATGCCACGTTCACCGTGAATACCAACGCCCATTTCCATTTCATCTTCAGCAAGTGAAAAAGTAGGTTCTCCTAAGGCCGGAATTGTGCAGCTAGTTAAAGCAACGCCCATTGACGCTGTGCTCTCTGCAACACGGTCACCGATTGCTTTACATGTAGCCAGGTCTGCACCATTTTCAGCTGCCGCTCCAACCATTTTCTCAACAACTAATGTTCCAGCAACGCCGCGGCGACCCGTACTGTGATTTTTAGGTAAGGATACGTCATCTGCAACGATTACTGATTCAGAAGGAAGGTCGGTCATTTCAGCACCGATTTCGAAGTTCATGATATCGCCAGCATAGTTTTTTACAATATATATCACACCCGCTTCCGTACCCACTTCTCCAGCTGCAGCCATCATTTGGTCAGGCGTAGGCGAGGTAAAGGTTTGTCCCGGGCAAGCAGCATCTAACATGCCTTTGCCAACAAAGCCCGCATGCAGGGGTTCATGTCCTGCGCCGCCGCCTGAAATAACGACTACTTTATTTTTAGGGGTAGGAGCTATGCGAGTGATGAAGCAAGGGTCAGGATTTAGCTTTAAAATGTCTTTATGTGCTTTGGCGACACCTTTTATACTTTCGTTAAACAGGTTTTCGATGGTGTTATAAAATTTTTTCATTAGTAGTTTCCTGAAATTATTGTTGTTTTCCTGAGATACATATTAGTGCTCGTGTGTGATTATACTTCATGTGCTTTCTGATAGAAAATGTGCTTGCAAAAATCATATTTCTAAAATCCTGAATAGGGCTTGTGAAAGCTGTGTGTTCTATGTTTGTAATCTTCCCTCAGCATCTGTTTTCTGCAACAGAATCCTTGTAGAGCGGACTTTAGTCCATTATGATTGATTCTGATTATCATGTATTTAGAGCTGCGCACTAAAGTCCGCTCGTATCCGGTATAAATTACAGGGAAAGTCTAATTTTTTAGATAAACAGCCAAAAAAACTAAAAAAGTTCTTGACAGGTTTTTTGTGTAAAAAAGGCATTTTCAACAGAAAGTATCTATCGTACTG
>Ga0208648_1001119_pt1 | contig 23343 bp, 5 predicted proteins | sample AntAceMetag02UKL_FD_184772 | JGI IMG/M metagenome (GOLD analysis project Ga0208648, IMG submission 184772) | Saline lake microbial communities from Ace Lake, Antarctica - Antarctic Ace Lake Metagenome 02UKL (SPAdes) (version 2) | ecosystem: Environmental > Aquatic > Non-marine Saline and Alkaline...
TTCGACTGATGAAACTGTGAATGCTTGGAGTGAACTTTGTCGGTAAGCCGTGTGCGGGAAAACCGCATGCACGGTTTGACGAGGGGGACAGGTGGATAGAATAATTGAAGCCTGTCTCTACTCTACTAGCTAAATTCTTTTAAACTAATAAAGGTGGCTGCAGGCAGCCACCTTTATCAGTATATAGCAAGTTGAAGTTTTCTTTATTTCAGCAATATTAGTTTTCTGATCAGCATCGTATCTGATGTTTTGAAATTGAGGAGATAAATACCGCTGCTCTGATTTTGAGGATTCCAGATGAGTGAGTGTTTTCCAGCAGGAAGTTCACAATTAAGTAGAGTTTCCAGTTTCTGACCTTTCACATTATAGATTTCTATTAAGGCAGTGCCTGGCTCTGCTAATTCAAAGTGAATATTGGTTTCCGGATTGAAAGGATTGGGATAGACAGTAAGCAGATTACTGGCAGGCAGAGGATCACTATTTCCTAAGGGAAGATTGATCATAACTGGTGATAAATAATCACCGCAGGTCATATCTGCCTGAAAGCTGAACCTGTAATCGATTGGCTGCAATTGGTTGTTTTCTGATTCCTGATAATATAACTCAAAGTCATCTTCATAGAAATAGTTACTATAGAGCATAAGAGAATAATAGCATTTGCCAAAGATAGAGGAATAATCAAGTAACTTGCAAATACTGCGTTTTTCACCATCAACGAAAGCTGCAATGCTGGAATTCTCGGGTAGTGGATCATCTGAGGATAACACCATTGTGCCATTGAATTCATAGGAATACAGATCAAAGTCTCTGGAGCTTTCATCCTGATTGAGGGTGAAATTATCATGACGGGCAACCGGTTGAGGATAGCTGAACTCAATACCCGTATTGGCATTCAGCATGTAGCCACCTAATGGCTGCAATTGAGTGAGACTTCCAAACCAGCCCATACCTTCATAATATATTGAGCTTTGGGTTTGACTTTTGATACTAATACCGGCATTATCCAAGGCTGCAAGTGCAAAATTGATATCTTCCGGAGTTTGAGGAGCATAGGAAATCCAGTTCCAGCCCGTGGTCAGACTATAGATCATTGACTGTGGGTCAACAGGTAACCCTGTATATTCCCAGGTGACATTATTAAGAGCATTCAGTTTATAGAAAGTGAAATTATTGATCTCTGTTAGCGAGCCAAACCAGCCCATGCCGTCATAATAAATCGCACTTTGGGTTTGACTCTTGATGGAAGCAGCATTATTACCCAGAGTACTCAAAACGTTATTGACTGACATGTCATCACCTGCGATATTAAGAGATAACCAGTTCCAGCCAGGGATCAAATCTTTGCTCAACGTAATTCCTGTTCCAGGAGTGACAATGATCTCTACATCATCAAAATCCGTTGATCTGGCTTGATTATCATCAATCGTGAAAATGAGGACTTCTGAGCCACTCCATCCAGCTTCAGAAGTAAATGTTACTATAAGATCAGAAATGTCTACATTAATATGCTCTTCACCAGTTACCATAAGCATTAAGTCCACATTGTCCACATCGTTCACATAGTTCGCAAAATCTACTTCCAGTGAACCATCTTCAACAAAGGTAAAGCTATCCGGCAGCTCAATAGTTGGTGCATCATTAACCGGAGATATGTTAACTACAGCCGTATCGAAGCAAAATGCCCCTTGACTATCGGTTGCAATTATGGTAAATTCTGCGATACCAAACCAATTTGATACTGAAGAAATTGTTAATATTTCTCCATTAATACTGACACCTATTTCTCCGCTTTCATATTCTGCAGAGTAGTCCAGTACATCATCATTCTGGTCGGTAAAATGGTCACTTAAATCAATCTCAAAATCAACAAAATCCTCCAGTTTGTTATAATCATAAAGAGGCAGGATTAATTCTGGCGGATAATTACCTACTGTGACGCTGCCATTTGTGATATTCATAATATAAGTTTCATTATAATTGAAATCCGTAATCTCAAGGTTACTGAAACCTGTGGCAATTGGAGAAAAATAGAATTCTATCAATGCCCCGCCACCTTCCAGGACTGAGACTGATGTAGCTTCCACGTCTATGTTATCTCCATTATCAGTAATCAAAATTGTTGCATTTTCTGATAATGTACCTACCACGGAATGACCGTCATAAGCTATTACATTATTGTCAAAACTCAAAGCAAAATTATAGCTTGTGACATTCCAGGCTAATACCAGTGGAGATGTTGAGACTATCGCAGGTTCCGGATCCTCCGGATCTAAGATTAAGTTATTAACTGCGATTTCAGCATCTTCCAGATCACCCATAGAACTGTAAACGAATATATTCCAGGTTACAGTGTCAAAAAATTCGGAATCGGTAACTTCTCCGGTTACAATATAATTGCCCACACCAAAATCATAGTCAAATGCATTTAGTGATGAACTGCTTTCCAGATCATCATTAATATACCAGTTATAAGTCAAAGTTTCATTATCAACATCTTCTACTGTTAATGCAAAAGCTACATTTGCAGTCGAGGCAGAGGATTCTATTGTAACAAAAAGACCTAGATCTACCGGAATATAGGCTGTTATCTCAGGCGCATCATTGACAGGGTTAACTATCAATGTCACAATAACTGTATCGCTGTAATCTTCTCCATCATAAACTCTATATGAGAAAGCATCTGTGCCATTCCAGTTAAGATCCGGCAGATAAGTGAAATCACCGTTATCAGCAAAATCTAATGCGCCATTGCTGACGTCAGATACCAGTTCTGGGATCAAAGCCAGTGGACTTTCATCAGGGTCATAATCATTAGTCATTACATTATCTGAAAGACCAGCATCTTCATTGAGTGCATATTCATCTGACACTGCTACTGGTGCCAGGTTATCATAACCGCTGACGATAATCTGGGCAATATCCGTAGCAACACCTGCTTCATTATCAGTGACTGTGAGTGTTACTTCCGTTGTTCCTGCAGGAAATTCTGCTAAAACTTCTTCACCTGTGGTATTACCACCTTCCCACGTCCATTGCCAGCTTACGATCTCACCATCAATATCATAAGATCCGCTTCCATTGAGAATGATTTCACAGAATCCAGATACATCTGCCTGACCGGAATATCCTTCCCCTGCATCCGCTATAGGTAGATCATTTACTGGGGTAACAATGATTTCCACATCATCAGAAGCTGTTGCTCTACTCTGCTGATCATCAATAGTAAAGGTGAGTGTCTCATTGCCAAACCAGTTCGCGTCGGCTGTAAAAGTAACATTTAAACCATTTATTTCAACGATTAGGTTTGCTTCTTCTGATACTGAAAGCACTAAATCCTCTATGTCCGCTGCGTCCACATCGTTCACATAGTTTACAAAATCAACTTCCAACATGCCGTCTTCTGTAAAAGTGAAACTCTCCGGCAATTCAATTGTGGGGGCATCATTCACTGATTCAACATAAACCATAATATATGTCATCAGCCAATAGTCGCCGTCAGTTACTTCGATCAAAATATAGCTCTCTCCATACCAGTTCTGCACAGACACAATCTCAAACACGCCGCTTCTCTGCTCAACGATGTTAATTGCTTCCTCATTATAGTCTAAATAGAAAAATAATTCGTCTCCCTCAATATCTTCATAGTACACTTCCAGGTTGAGCATATAAGGTTCAAAATCTTCAAGCAGATATAAATCGTCAGGTTGCTGTAACATTACGGGTGAATCATTAACAGGGATAACCGTCAAGAATATTCCAGTCTCTTCACTAAACGACATGCCGTCATAGGCACGATAAGTGAACATATCATCACCATTCCAGTTCTCTTCGGGAACGTAACTGAAGGTCCCATCATCGTTAAATTCCAGAATACCATGAGTTACATTGGTGACTAACTCTGCAGTTAATGCCTCAGGATATTCATCAGGATCATAATCATAACCATACGCCAGCACAGAATCCATTATTGTTGTATCTTCATCACCTTCGAAAAATTTCGGAAATGCCACCGGTGGTATATTTTCATATTCTGTAATGTTCACGATGGTAGTATCCATTCCAATTCCGCCTTCGTTATCGGTTACAGTGAGTTCTACAATAGTTTCTCCGGTTGGGAATGTTGCCTGTAGCATCTCTCCTGATCCTGAACCACCATTCCAGCTCCAATCCCAGGATATGATCACACCATCAATATCATAAGATGCTTCTCCATTGAGCATTATCTGGCAGAATCCAGTTACATCTGCCTGACCTGAGTATTCTTCTCCAGCATCTACAATCGGTAGATCATTTACTGGATTAACGATCAAAGTCACTATAACTGTTTCACTGTAAGCTTCTCCATCATAAACTCTATAATCGAAAGCATCTGTGCCATTCCAGTTAAGATCCGGTAGATAAGTGAAATCACCGTTATCAGCAAAATCTAATGTACCATTGCTAACGTCAGATACCAGCTCTGCGATCAAAGCCAGTGGACTTTCATCAGGATCAAAATCATTAGTCATTACATTATCTGATAACTCCGCATCCTCATTGAGTGTATATTCATCTGCAATGGCTACTGGTGCCATGTTATCATAACTGCTGATAATCACCTGGGCAATATCTGTATCAATACCAGTTTCATTATCAGTGACTGTGAGTGTTACTTCCGTTGTTCCAACCGGAAATTCTGCTAAAACTTCTTCACCTTCAGCATTTCCACCATCCCAGTTCCATTCCCAGGAAACTATCTCGCCATCAATATCATAAGATCCACTTCCATTGAGCATTATCTCACAGAATCCAGTAATATCTGCCTGACCGCTATATTCATCACCGGCATCAGCAATCGGCAGATCATTAACTGAGGTTACTATGATCTCCACTTCATCAGAAGCTGTCATTCGTCCCTGCTGATCATCAACCGTGAAAGTAATTACTTCAGAGCCATGCCAGTTTTCATCAGGTTCAAAATACATCAGGAGATCATTTTCCAAAATATCCATATTCACTGGAACTGAGAAAGTGAAAAGGATGACATCGCTATCAACATCTTCTATATACTGGCTGAAGTCTATTTCAAGAAATCCATCTTCCAGGATTGTTAAACTTTCGGGCAGATCAATTGTCGGAGCATCATTTACCGAACTAATAAAGAAATCTGCATTAACAGTTTCGCTATAATCTACACCATCAAAAATCCGGTAACTAAAGGTGTCCCATTCATCATAATCAGGATCAGGCTGATAAGTAAATTCACCATTTTCCATAAATTCCAATGTTCCATGAGATACAGTATCAACCAGTTCTGCGATCAATGGCAAAGGCAGCTCATCAATGTCATAATCATTGATCATCACGTTATCAGTAACCTCACTATCTTCCCAGGGGTAATATTCATCTGCAATTGCTACAGGGGCAATATTCTGGTATTCAGTGATAAATACTTCTGCCAGATCATAATGACTGGCACCTTCACTATCTGTAACCGTCAGCATTACTTCAGTGGAACCCAGGTAGAAATCACCTGTAACAATTTCTCCACTAACTTCATTGCTTTCCCAGCTCCAGAGCCACTGAACAATATCATCATCAGGATCATAGGAGCCTGAACCATCAAGAGTTATTTCACAAGTGTCAGGAATATACATAATACCTTCATAAGGACCTCCAGCATCTGCTATGGGATCATCATTCACAGAAGTCACAATAATAGTCATTTCATCAGAAGCTGTTACTCGGCTTTGTCCGTCATTTACAGTGAAAGTGATAGTTTCTGAACCATGCCAGTTTTCATCGGGTTCAAAGTAGATAAATAAACCTTCCTGAATGGCTGAGAAATTATCAGGTTCTGGGAATGTGAGAAGAATTACATCTCCGTCCACATCATCAATGTACAAGCTGAAATCCACTTCCAGGAAGCCATCTTCCAAAATTGTAAAACTCTCCGGTAAATCAATCACAGGAACATCATTAACAGGGCTTACAAACAGATCAACATTTACAGACTCACTATATGCAGCACCATCAAAAATGCGGTAGCTGAATGCTTCCCAGCCATTCCAGTTTGCATCAGGCTGATAACTGAAGTTGCCATCAAGCAATAATTCCAGATTACCATGTTCTATACCTGTAAGTAATTCTGCCGTCAAGGGCAAGGGATATTCATCAATGTCATAATCATTATCCAATACATTGCCGGAAACACTTTCATCTTCCATCAGATAATAGGAATCCATCACAGCTACAGGAGGAATGTTTTCATAACCAGTTACTATAACCTGGGTTGTATCTGTATCTGAAAGCCCTTCATTGTCTGTAACTGTCAGTACAACTTCTGTGTTTCCGATGGGGAATACTGCCAAAGGTTCAGAGCCGGTAGCTTCATTACCACTCCAGATCCATTGCCAAGTTGCGATATCACCATCAATATCATAAGATCCGGTTCCATTGAGCATTATCTCACATGTACCCCCGGCATCTGCTTCACCACTGTAAGGTCCACCTGCATCTGCTGCCGGAGCATCATTGACAGAAGTTACGATAATTTCCACATCATCCACAGCTATTGCTCTGGTAACATTATCGCTAACAATAAATGTAAGTATTTCGCTGCCATTCCAGTTTTCTGAAGCGGTAAAAGTAACCATAAATCCTTCAATATCAACACTTATGTTTACTCCTCCACTCACAGTGAGATACAACTGGTCATAATCATCATCATTAAGATACATCTCGAAGTCAATTTCCAGTTCTTCATCTTCTGCAAAACTAAAGCTTTCCGGCAATTCAATTTCAGGTGGTGAAAGTGTAGTGAATATCGTCTGATTGCCATAGGCAGTTCCCAGGGAGTTAGTAGCATAAGCGCGAACATAGTAGCTGGTTCCTTCAGTAAGATTTCCCATGAAACTTGTGAATGAGCCAACGCCTTCACCATCGACTGTAATCTGGTCTTCCAGGTCCGGTTCAGAGTCTGTGCTCCAGCAAATTCCCCTGGCAGTCACGTCCAGATTTCCATCTGAAATTACTTCTCCACCACCATTTGCTGAAATATAATCTATACCAGTAACAAAAGCTGTTTCCACCTCAGGAAAGCAGATCCCGGTTCCACTCACAAATAGAAATTCAGGTTCACCAAATGCCGGTTCATGGACAATGTAATTCATATATACCCCAGGCTCTTGAGGCAGGAAATGTACATAGATCATATCTTCTAACATACCATTTTCGGGCACAAGGATCAATTCATTGCTAAATGTTCTGTTTCTGCTTCTCCCGGCGCGAGTCTGCAATCCTCTTTCGGGAGTAAGAGATATTTCAAAGCCAGCAGGTGCCGTGATAACCACGTCTCCAAGCAGGTCAATACCCGAAACTGAATACATTGCAGAAGCAGACGCCATACCTGTCTGGATAACTCCAAAATCAGGGAGTTCCGTTACAGAAAGATTCAAAGTTGGCGGAATTACACCATTACCCGTTACCTGAACAAACTTTTCCTGAGAATTCATGGTAAAGTGCATAATGTAGTCATCATATTCAGCTATCATATCAGGGCAGAAGCGCACATAAACCGTAGTTTCAGGAACTTCACCATTCATCTGCTCAATATTAAGCATATCAGAATATACCAGAATACGGCTATCCTCGATTGCCACCTGGAAACCCATGGGTGCAATGATCATAATATCATCAGACATATTGGTGCCAGAAACAGTGTATGATGCCTCTACCGAAAAGGATCCCATTCCCACATTGCCAAAATCAGGCAGGTTTTCAACCGAGATATTCATTATAGCACCAATGGTAACAAAGCTTACTTCCTCTCCATACCCGCAGCCATAGAAATTAGTGGCATAAGCCCTTACATAGTATGTAGTACCAGGCATTAAAGTTTGCATCTCACTGACAAATTCTCCCAATCCTTCACCATCTTCGGTAAACATGTCCATATCTATTGTCGGATTTCCGGCTTCATTCCAGCATATCCCGCGAGTATCTACAGTATTATTTCCATCATGAATAACTACTCCACCACCAAGCGCTGAGTATTCAGTTATTTCTGTGATTTCCGCAGTACTTACCTCAGGTGCACTACATCCCTGTCCTGCTAAGGGAATATGAATTTCATCTTCTGGAGCATTATGGGTGATAACAAGTTCACCACCATAGCTTTGTACTGCTTCAGGAGCAAAGATCACATAGTAATTCTGGTTCATCCAGGGATCAATCTCAATGGGATAAGTTGTACGAGTTGCTCTGCTGTCTTCACCTTCTCTAAAAATGTTCAGAGTATCTAATAGAACTGTAAATCCCTCAGGTATGTTAATATCACCAGTCAAAGTCAGCGAACCCATGTTTTCAATACTGAAGCTTTGCCAGGTTTCTTCTCCAATAACAGTATCCCAGAAATCAAGAGAATCGGGATAGACGCTGATATGAGGATATCCCACATTCATTTCTACCATTATCCATTGCTGCGGCATCATGGGGTCATTACTATCAATCACGATTTCTGCCATATACCAGCCTTCCGGCAAATCTTCAGCATCAAATCCAACCAAAATATCTTCACTATTTCCGGGCTCAATAATTCCGGAAACACTCTCTTCACCATTCAGCGTAAGCCATTCATCAAGAGCCACTGGACTTCCGGTAATCTCAACATCATCAACAAGTGCACCGGCACAAAAATAATCAATATTGTCATAAAGCCGGAAGGCAACTTGAATATTGGAACCTGCATAATCAGCCAGCGAAAGAGTGCGCTGCTGATACGTCATAGTAAGAGTACTCAGATCAAATTCATCCAGAAATGTCCAGGTCATGCCATCGGTCGAGACTTCTATGCCAAAGTTGCCTCCTGCATCAGGTTGATTATATGTTCTGATGAAATATGATAACTGGCAATCAGCAGTAGCAGTAAACATTGGGCTAACCAGTCTGGCATCCTCCATCATATAAGGATCAGCAACAGCAGCATAAGTGCCACTGTGAGGATACATCATGTCCTGCCACCAATCACCCATCATTGCCAGGTCTTCAGTGTACCAATCCATAGGCGGAAATTCATTTTCAAAACCTTCAGAAACTAATACATCCCGATTATCTCGCATATAATCAACACTTGCTGAATATTCCAGATCATCATTACCATTATTTGAAAGTGTCAAAGTACTGGTAGTAGTATTTCCCGGTTGCTGCTCAATAAACAGCATATCTCCAGAATACTCCATTTCCGGTGCCAGACCTGTACCTGTTACTGGCAAAAGTTCCACTGCATCATTCCAGACGTTGCTGATGCTAATATCCCCATCAAAATTCCCATGAGTCTCAGGAGCAAATATAGCATTATAGGTGAAACTGTTACCCTGGAAAAGATGATATTCCAGTACATCATTTCTCATCCCAGGCATTGGCTCTTCCACTGAGTAACCCAATGGCATAGTTATCACTCCATCCAGCTCCAGAGTTCCACTGTTCAAAAGAGTAAATTGCTGTGTAAAAGTCGTCCCTGCTTCTATTTCACCGAAATCCAGACTGCCAGGAGTAACCGTCATATCATATACTCCCACATTGAAAGCCACTGAAATATTCATCATTGGGTCAGAAGTATCATTGCTTAAAAGATATACATCAGCATAATAATCACTATCTACAAGTCCCGCCGAATTGAAGGTAACCTGAATTTCTTCTGCAGGATTTCCAGCAGGTATGATACCTGTTACATTACTGGCATTATTTAAAGATATCCATTGATATGTTGGATTTGCCTCACCTGTTATTACCACATCATCAAGCTTAGCTCCTCTTCCCATAGAATTGTCCAAAACATGAAATGACACTTTGATATTTTGCCCGGCATAAGCACCTAATGCTATTCCTCTTGCTTCCCAATCATAAGGCAGAAATTCCTGGGAAATACTTGATAAAACTGTCCAGTCACTGCCATTTGTAGTCACTTCCACCTGAAATGAACCTGTCATCCATTCTTCCCAGTAATTTTCATTACCTTTATTCCAGTATCTCAGCAGACAGTCTTCAGTTGCAGTAAACCAGGATGTAGTGATCCTGACGTCTTCTTCCATTGAAGATACTTCCGCACAGTAATCTCCATTAAAAGCATCATAATCACTCTGATACCAGTTCTCCCATCCGCTTGTTACTGTACTCCAGCCAGTTGGCGGAAAATCACCTTCAAATCCCTCATTTATTATAATATTGTTAACATTCTCATACCCAACATAAGCCAGGTAATTAATGTCCAGATTTCCTTCATTTCCCAGCGTCAAAACCTGGGTTTCCGTTTCTCCTGGTGTCAATACGCTCCTTAAAACATAAGGATCAAAACTCAATATGGCTTCCACACCTCTTCCAGTGATATCAATCAATGTTTCACCACCAGGAGCATTGTGACTAATTGCTAAAACACCATTATATTCCTGTAATTCTACAGGTTCAAATACGAGTGTAAAATTTACCATATAGCCAGGTTCAATTTCCAGGTCGATTACATTGCGGGTGTTCATCGTTTCACGATGGTGTTCTTCTTCAGGGTTATCTATACTTCGCCAGACTTCTTCATCAATGGTATATCCTTCCGGCACAGCAATAGAACCTTCCAAAGTTGATCCTCCGGAATTATAAATATTAAACCAATCTGTTCTGCTTTCATTGATGACCACATCTCCAAAGGCAAATTCCTCATTCCAGATTTCGCAGGCTGGCGGTGGAATTGGTATCCCGATACCGGTGACATTCACAATCTCAGTATCGCTGTCTGCATTATGCTCAATCACTATCTCTCCGGCATAAGTCATCAATTCCGTCGGCTCAAAATCTACCCGATAAGAATGAAGGCCTTCACCTTCCACGGTGAAAGCAAGAGCATTTCGGTTTAATATTTCTTCCCCATCTCTTGCCCAAAATGATACAGTATATCCTTCGGGAGTTGTTATCGTTCCTGTCAGATCCATTGTTCCCGTATTTTCAATATCAATACCAATTGAACCCATTTCTCCAACAATAATCTCACCATAATCCATGGGATCATCAGCATAAACAGTTATCTCAGGAGGAGTCATGATAATCCAGTCAACACGATTATAAGGGTCATAATCATAACTTTCTCCAGAAAAAGCCCCACTGGCATTGATAAATTCCAGGTTGCCAGCATTCATGTTTCGGTGTACGTTGTAGGAGCTTCCCCAGGTATTTTCAGGAAATGCTGCATCATAACAAGTAAGTTCCTGATCATTGCGGATTTTGAAAAGAGAGCCATTCTCAATTCCATCTCTGAAAATACAATGATTGAAAGCATGATCCTCTTCAACAATACCGTCAATAGTCACATATACTCCATCTGCTGACATGTATTTGAAAGTAGTATATTCAGCAGCAATTGTGCCATCTGTGTTGATATTTAACTCATGATAATTTCCTGCATCATAACTGGTGATTTCCACGGGATATTCCTCAGTTCCCATGCATATAAGCGAACCTCCGGCATTTACATCCAGGGCACATTCATTACCCACCCGTAGTTCGGAATCGCTTTCCAGATAAAGTGTTCCATCATTGATAGTCACATCTCCTGTGCAGTTAATTTCATTACCTTCACAGATCAAAGTTCCACTTTCAATCGTTAAATCTCCTCCCTGAAGCAAAATAAGATCTGATGCCAGAGTTAAAGCATTGTTATCTCTGCTGATATTTCTATCTCCCTCAGGATTTTTATCTATAATCACATTATTGAAAGTAACTCCGCCACCGAAATCATCATAAGCAGCCTCATTCGGTCCATAAAATACCACAGTAGTCTCATAATCCCACCAGCCATCTTCACATAAAATCACATCTCCATGAAAATAATGGGTGAGCTCACCTCCGCCATTATGCCATTCCCCATCCATTACTTGTAGGTCACCCAAAACATTGATGTTATCATTAATTGACACATATTCTCCAGAACAATTTATAATGACGTCATTAAAATCAAAATCTTCCTTGTATGTTTGCACAGTCTGATTAGCTACACCATCAAAGACCACAAGTGACTGCCCCGCAATAAAACCGTCCATAATGTTTACCTCAACGTTTAAATCGAGAAAATTATCACCCACGTGGATTGTAATATTCTCATCCAGAAAGTAACAATTAAGTCCTCCAACACCACCAATGGTAATGTCTCTGTCAACATCCAGCAAACAATCAGTATGCAGCATAAATGTACCATCATAGATTAGTAAATCTCTTAAAGCATGCACAGATTTCCCTTCGGCAAGCTCCAAGTAATAATTCTGCCCGGTCTGCTTAAAAACTTCCAGATCATAAAAGGTCTCATCGCTATTGATAACTGCGGGGATATCTCCTAAAAACCTGACAGTACTCGTGGATTCATCAAATCCATCAATACCATGTTCATTTGTCCAGTCTCCTCCTACCTGGATATCATTGTTTCCTGCGGTAAGTCTTCCTTCTTCTCCTATATAAACTGAACCAACCACATCAAGATCAAAATCTCCTGTTGTCAATCGTCCATCATTTAACGTTAGATCACCATTGATCTGCAGTTCTGACTGCATAGTGCAATTCCCGGTAGTCCCTGATTTATTGATAATAACGTCATTAAAAGAAACATCATCAGCTAAATTGATCTGGGAATTCATACTACCTATGAATTCTATACTGCCTCCATTCAGTTCAACAGTTTCCGTATATAGTGCTCGAAATCCCCAGCCAATTTTCATTGTTCCATGACTCTGTGTGAAATCAGCATCTTCCCCAAACTGAATTCCATTATTGGTCACCTGCATATTTCCCTCGTATATAACTAAATACCCGTTAATAGATTCATGGCTGCCTTCATAGGGCATATCTAATATCAAATCACCTTCCCATATCGCTATATGACCAGAGGAATACTGATGAAAATTATCGATTACGGTAACTGTTCCCGCATACATATACAGATTTCCCTGCATAACCAGATTGCTTACATTTAGTTCTCCTCCAGTATCAATTGTAAGAGCTGAATCGGTATACAAGTCTATCATCCCATCCACTGTCAATTCGTTTCCATATACATCAAAAGTGTTATCTGATAACACTTCCAGATCTCCTGAAATTTGAACTGTGTTATTATTATAGTCATGTATTGAAACTTGACAGTTAGTTTTGTCTATCTTTACATCTCCAAAGCAGGCTTCAGTAGAATATGAATAAATATACGCGGGAATACCTCCATCAAAATATACCACATTACAAGGTTCAAACTCGCAATCTATCCCATTATAAAACGTCCAATTGCCACCCACATGAAATTCTCCATCAGTTACATAAGCCCCTGAACCATTAAACCAGGTAACGTCATCTGCCACATTTATTATATCATCTTCACTATCCATATTTAAGCCACCATAAAATAAAAGATCATCACCAATTGACAAAGTGATATCATTGATCTGGATAAACCCGTGTTCCACCACCAGGTCACCATCAATTGTAGTATCATAATTAAATATCACTCTGTTTAAACGGTCTCTTTCTTCCTCTTCACGTGTGCCTGATCCTTTATTTACACGCACATTGCGAAAGCTGCTCCCGGAATTATTGTAACAATAAGCCGTTCCTCCGCCATATAGCTCAATCTGACCACCGGTGGGACTGAAACTGTCATTCTCCACTTTAAAATCTCCACTGGTTCTGATAATTCCGCCAGTGATGATATCATTAAGCTCATGACCCGTTTCTGAGATCAATATTCCATTATCCTTGAAATCAAGCACTCCATCTTCCATGTAAACGGTTATATTTCTGGAAGTTGCCCATTCACTGGGCCAGGGATAACCTCCATGAATATTGAATTCTCCTTCATATATCCAGATATTCGCATCCAGATCCACATATTCAAAACTGGTGGTTCCCTGATGCAAATCTATCGTTCCGCTTTCGAGTATATAATTACCCAGCACACGAGGATCTGCCAGGTCTTCTGCAATAAAACTTCCTCCATTTACCCTCACTGTTCCTAAATCAAATTCCAAGCTTTGACAGACAAATTCGTTGTTATTGGATACAATCAGTTCTCCACCAAAGTCTTTATCAAGTATAACCGTATTGAAATTTGTCTCATTCACATACTGATTGTTATTTTCACCGTTAAAAATTACTGTAGTATTAGTACCTGCAAATGTACCGGATTCTCTGATCCAGTCCCCAGAAACAATTATCTCAATATCTTCTGCACTTAATGAACCGTCAATAACCAGTGACTCTAATTCGATATCACCGTACATACCCATATCTGCACCACTAACTATGTTAATATCCTTATATATACTGGTTATTCCAGGGGTAAAGGCACTTGCATCGACAAAATTCAGCGTGCCTTCTTCAAAGGTGACTTTTGCGTTTTCATTGACTGAAAAAGTGCCATGCACCATGACAGCAGCTTCGGTAAGTACTCTAAATTCAGCACCTGGATATACATAAAAATGAAATATTACTTCCAGCTCTTGATCAGATTCGGAGCTGAATACAACTTCATGGTCATTCTGTTTATAGATAATCAGCTCATAAAACACATGATTCTCTGCATTTATTCGAATCAATGCATCTTCTGATCCCAGAAACATAACCTCACTGTAATTTAAAGTAACCTCTGCACCCGCATCAGCATACCAGCTACCTTGTATGTTTATTTGCCCCCCGGCAGTATCGTAGAGATGGGATGTCCCATACCAGTGAACATTTCCGAATAATTGTAATCTTGCCTGAGGACCATCACTTGCTAAATGAACTTCACCATGTATATTTGCTGACCCATATACTGCTAAAGATCGGTTTCCAATCGTTAAACTTGCACCTTCAGCAACAGTCAGGTTTCTGCATTGGTTGGTATCAAAATAACCTATCACTGGATAATTTGCTGCACCTTCAGGGATCAAAACATCAGTATCCTCATCAGGTACAATTCCGTTTACCCAGTTTCCTTCCTCATACCAGTATGTGCTAACTGCTCCACTCCATACTCCTGGTCCTTCTATATTTATCCGGTAAGTGCAGGAATTATCATTCTCTGACCATACACATACCCCATAATAATCAGTATCCGTAATTGTTACTGAAATTGATTCATCTTCTCCTGCTCCATTACTGGCACCCCAGGTGACCATGTCTCCTATTGACTGAAAATAGTCACTGTTTTGTGATGAAAAAAATCCTATGTTCAAATCAGCAGATCCCGAGAGAATATCAAGCGAGATGGAATATACTCCCGGATTCAAATATGTATCCCAGATTTGAACAACGTCCGTTGATTGCCAGCTTTCCACCGGATTTAATCCGCTAACCAGATTCTCTCCGGCACCGCCCTCTTTCTCTACTCGTGCATTACTGGAAGTTGTTTCATCATCATAATGCCCCACTCTCACTCCCATGTCATAAGATGCTGTGTGATTTCCATCAATGGCTATGAAATTTACGTTTCTAAAATAATCCTCTGAGCACACAGTCTCCTGCGAGAAAGAGGTATCACTATATAGCCTGATTCCCCAGTTATCATATATGTCGTTTGACCGTACTCCTGCTATGCCCCAGTTATTGGTTGGATGATCAAGCATGAAGAAATCCGGGTCAGTCTCCGTGAGTATCCCCAGGTCTTCAGGAAGTTCCCCTAAACTGCCACCTGGAATAATGGTAAAATCTCCATAACTGCCATCAGCTCCTATCAATGTCCCGTTCTGATCATAGAGCCGAACCCAGATCCTGCATTTCTCCGAATCTATATAATTTGGCACTGTCCAGATGTGATGACCAATATCAGGGATATTATTCACAATATAATTCGCAGTATTAACTTCACTGTCTGTTGCATAAAGAATGCTTACTGTTTGATTTTGACCTGCTGGTGTATCACCCTGCCAACTGATTTCGCATATATCAGTACCGGCATATACCTCTCCTGAATCTCCTGCTCCAGACTGATAATAACGCAAATCTCCATGGGGATATGAAAGATTTATGGCATTGCCATACCCTCCTCCGGGAATTATTGTATAAGCTTCTCCAATTATCGATTCATCATACCACTCAATAACCGAAGAATTGGGGTCATGTACACCTACTGTATTATCGGTTTCATTGTATCCCATAGCTGTGACGAAATGATTCTCATTGATCCAAAGCATCATAGGAAATCCATCTTGCACATAGTCACGTACACGATCAAAATACCAGTTCGGCTCATGATCTTGATATCTTGACCCGGTAAATTCATAATTATTCCGATCATTTGTTACTGCCAATGTCCCTGACACCATGTTTCTACAAAATGTTCCTCCAATATCGTCTGTTTCCATATCTTCTTTCAGTTCCCATGATGTGTTTGGCACGTGATAATCAATAGATGCTCCATCGACTTCTGCAAAAACCCAATCCACAAGTTTAGAGTAATTTTGCACAGTATTAATGGAGTTATAATCATACCAGCCAAGAAGCATTGCTGCTGCCGTAGGTCCACAGCCATAATGCCAGGGATAAAATGGCATGTATTCATGATTTACAAGACATACCTGACTTCTGGTTAATTCCCGCTCACCACTCTCAAATGCTGACCATTCAGCACTATAATCTTCTCTATCACAAAAAAAATCAATACTTTCTGCAAACTCAATAAAATCCCCTTCTTCTACTACTTTTGCTGGAGGTAATACTCTAATATATTTTCTTTCTCCATTGTTACTCACACAATACCACACATTAGCAGTTGTCAGATAGTATGTTTTTTCCAGAGTATAACCTTTTCCTATCTCTTCTTCTGCCAAAGACCGTAATTTATCACCAAGTAAATACTCATGGGAAAGAGATTCAGAGTGTTGCAGTATCACTGGCATATCTCTGCGTGCACTCAAAAGCATCGAGCAAAATCCCTCATTCGCTGAGATATCAGGTTCATCAGGAAATTTATCCCCTTTAAAGAAATTGTATCGATAAGCCACAATTTCTTCATCACTGTAATAATACGGAATCACGTCACCTTTGGTTACTTCCCCCCAAAGAGCTTCGGCATTCCTCATTGCTATGTCTTCAATTACATTCGCTGGCACTATATCATTATTAGAAAACAATGCCGATACCACAAAAAGTAAAACCAAAAAAATCATAGAGTTTTTCATAACTCCCTCCAGTTTGTTTTATTTATTCTATTTATTTCTTCTTGAATTTGATAGAAATGGATTGGTTTGGAAAAGAAGCTCTCTGCGCCTCTCTCCAATGCATCTTTTTTTATCCTGTCACTAACATTACTCGAAATCATCACTACCTTAGTTAGGGGATATTTCTGCTTGATTTCTTTTAAGAAGCTGATCCCATTCATTTCCGGCAAATTGATATCCAGAAACACTAAACCTATATCCTTTTCCGTAAGCATCTCGCGTGCAAGTGATGGTTTCCCTGCTGTAAATACATCGTAATTCCTGTGCAAAAGATATTCTGCCAGTTCATCACAAATCCTGCTGTCATCATCTAAGACAAGTATGCTTTTCATATCATATACCTCGGTTTCATTACTTTTACTATAAGCAGTCCGAGTTCCACATGGTGATATTTCTCTTCCAAAATTTACTATAAAATCAGTATCTATATTTAATTATTCAAGTTATCTTTAAATTAAGTGTCCTCTGTATTATTTTCCTCTTCCTCAATATTCCCCCAGTTGTAGCAAATTTTTTGTAGCAATCTGCTACAATGTCCCATCTTGCTACAATCCACGACTAACGACTAACACCCTTCTCACTTTCCCCTTCTTCCTCTCTTCACTCTTCACTATTCACCGTTCACTTTTTGATATTTCTCCAGTCGCCTGATCAAGGTATGTCTTGATACTCCCAATATCTCTGCGGCTTTTGTCTGATTGCCATCCGTCTTTTGCAGAGCACTCAGTATCATTTCACGCTCTTTATCTTCCAGATTCCAGGTCTCATTTTCTACGCAATTGTCTTTATTACCATTATTGCAAACCGGAAAGCTCTTCGCACCCAAAACTTTATCTTTACTGAGTATCAATGCCCTTTCAGTCAGGTTTTTCAATTCCCGCACATTACCCGGAAAATCATAACTTTTAAGTAATTGCAGAGCTTCTTTGCTGATTTCGGGAACTACTCTGCCATTTTGACCACAGAATTTATTAATGAAATGCTCCAGTAAAGGTTTTATATCTTCCCGCCTTTCTCGCAGCGGGGGAATATCTATGACTATGGTATTTAAACGATGATAAAGATCAAGCCTGAAACTACCTTCCTCAATACTCCTGCCCAGATCATGATTAGTAGCTGCCACTATCCGCACATCAGAATCAATATCATGCTCAGTCCCTATTCTTCTAAATTTCTTCTCTTCTATCACTCGCAAAAGTTTGCTCTGCATCTCCACCGGCATATCTGCAATCTCATCCAGAAACAATGTTCCCCCTCTTGCTAGCTCAAAAACCCCTTTTCTATCATCTATCGCACCAGTAAATGAGCCCTTCTTATGTCCAAAAAATATGCTCTCCATCAATGTCTCTGGTACTGCTGAACAGTTTATAGGAAAGAAACTCCCTCCCTTTCTGTTACTGGAATAATGGATTATGCGGCTAACGATCTCTTTCCCGGTACCACTTTCACCTGTTATCAGCACGTTTACATCATATCCTGCAACATTTATGGCGTTTTCCAGAACTTCTTTGATTTGCCTGCTCCCGCCAATGAATTCCCGCTCCAGTGAATTTTCCAGTTCCATCGATATCAAAGAATTACGCTCTTCATATTCCTGCAGCTTCTGCTGAATCCTGATAAATTTTCTAGTCCTGCTGATAGCTATCTTAGCATCCATCTGCCGAAACGGCTTTTTAAGAAAGTCTATTGCACCCAGTCGCATCGCTTCTATCACGGTGTCCATATCTCCATGACCCGTTATCATGATCACTTCCAGCTCTGCAATTTCACTTTTCAGTTTCTCCAGAAGTTCCAGTCCATTGGCATCACCCAGCATCACGTCTAAAAACAATATATCTGGCTTCTCTTTCCTGATCAGTGCTAATCCCTGTTCCAATGAATTTGCTGTTTCCACCCAATATCCCTGTCTTTGCAAATATTCCTGCAGCTCCATCGTGATGCGTTTATCATCATCTAAAATCACTACTCGCAAATCCATATATTTAATCTCCCGTTTTAGCAAAGTTAAGATTTATTATTGTACCTTTGCCAACTGCAGAATTTATATTAATACTGCCCTGCATTTCATTAATAATTCCCCGTGCTATGGCTAAACCAAGTCCTGTTCCTTTACCAGCTTCTTTGGTGGTATAAAATGGTTTCATCACACTGCCCTGTATATTTTCTGCTATCCCGCCACCATTATCCGCTACCTGCACCACTACGCCATCCTCACGCACTTCAGACCTTACGCAGATTTTCTTTTGATAGCCCTTTATTCCTCTTTGATTCATCTCTTCCACTGCATCTCGCGCATTGGATAGTAAGATCAATATCACCTGCTCAAAACTATAAAGATTACCCTGAAGTCTGGGCAAATTATCAGTTAGTTCCACTGTTATCTTTATCTGATGTTTACTGAAACGGGCAGTGGTCATACGCAATGCATTATGAATGCTTTCATTAAGGTCTATCAGTTCCTGTTTTTCCTCTGACTGATTGTGTGAGAAAGTGCGAATATGATCAGTTATCCGGCGCATACGCTCAATATCATCATTCATAAATCCAGATTTTTTCTCTATATACTCCTGATCTGCATAACCCTCTTTTAATGCTTCTCCCAAATTTTCCAATGTAAATGATATACTCTGTAAAGGCTGATTGATCTCATGCACTATTCCTGCTGCCAGTTCACCCAGGATAGCCAGCCTTGATTGTTCCATCGCTTTCTGTGCCTGCCTTATTCTACGTACTTCTGCTTTACGGCGCAGAGATATTGATATCACGATCACCAGCAATATCACTAATATCAATACGAGAAATAATAGATTGCGTGACCGCTTATGGGCTTTGAGCTGCAATTCCTGCAATTCCGCATTCTTCTTTAAAAACTCTATCTCATTTTCCTTTTTCTCCGTCTCATACTTCATTTCCAGCTCTGCTATCTGTTTATGTTTCTCCTCAGTGAACAAACTGTCCTGCATTCCCATAAAACTGTTTCTATAATATAGTGCAGACTCAAAATCACCTTTTTCGCTGTAAACCGCAGCCAGATCTGAATAAGAAGAAAATCGTAATGACTCCAGATTGTTGTCCTCTGCCAGCTCTAATGCCTGTAAATGATATTCTACCGCCTTGCCGTACTCTTTTCTGTTAAAATAATAATTACCATAATTCTCATAATAAGTTGCTTTTATCTGAATATTATTATACTGCTGAAGATATTCTGCTGTTTCCTCCAGATAGGCTCGGGTAAGATCATACTGCTCCAGCGCTATGTATAAGGAAGTTATATTACTGATCCTGTTCATTATCCGATGCGGATTTCCTATCTCACGCTCAATTTCCAGTGCTTCCAGTAAATAAGCAAGTGCCTGATCATAATCTTCCATATCACGATAAATATATCCCAGATTATTCAACCTTACAGCAATTTTGGAAAGATCACCATATTTCCGGTCAATTGCCAATGCTCGCTGATAGTACCCAATAGCTTTCTCTTCCTCATTCCAGGCTTCATAAACCATGCCAATGCTGTTTAACACAGTTGATATATCTTCCTCATTACCATAAGTTTCTTCCGCCTGAAGTGCGTCTTGTAAATATTCCATTGCCTTATCATAACGTGCCTGTTTATAATAATTTATCCCCAGATTATTTAGTATGGTGATTTCTTCCGGTTTATCATCCAGCTTTTTGGCAATTTTCAATGCTGACTGATAGGTGATTTCTGCCTGTTCATATTGCATCAATAAATCCTGACAGTAAGCAACATCTCCCAGCCGCATTCCATAAGCAGGTGATGAATCCCCTTCCAGTTCCTTCACCAGATCCGCTGCCTGTTCATACCAGTTCAATGCCGATTTCAAATCATTCAGGTAATAATAGCTGTCTGCGATTAACCGGAATATTTTCGATTCAGAGGCTGTGTCTTTCTCTTCTCTGGCTATTGCCAGCGCTTTTTCCCCGGTTTCCAAAGCCATTGCTGGATCAGAACCAGACTGCTCTTCAAGCTTCATCAACATTCCCGCAAGCTCTTCACCTGCAGCTGCTGTTAACTGAAAAAAGACTATTATGACCACAAATACAAAAATTAACTTAACCCCTCTCATAAATACACCTTTTATTAAATGAATGTAATTCATTTAAAATGTTTTGGCAATTTACTGTCAACTCAAAAGAATATCACGCATCCTCCAGGAATTAAAATATTTTCTGCGAATAAGTGCATGTGCAGCGCTGGTGTACTCACAGGTGCGGCGCAGATGACGACTGCTATCAAACCATCCCCGACGAAAAAACTGCTGCGGATAATTACATAGATTGCAACTGATAACTGCACGTAATTCTCGCCGCACTTCCAGAGTACAGTTAGCGCTGCAAGTCTCACTTATCTAATCACTTATCTATTAGAAACATGCCCCGAATATATAAAAAACAGGGGGATGCCTGAAAAGAATATAACTGGCATCCACCCGTTTTTCATCTGAATTTTATTCTCAACTCTCCAGAATAATTTATAAACAATCAGTCCCTTAAAAATGATTGTCTCTCTACTCCCATTAAGATGTCTGATCGTGTATAGGCAGGAACAACCTTCCTTTTTTTAAGTAAATTTCATGTCTCTGCCGCACAGGCAAAATTGCTCCAGAAAATTATCTGGATTGCCTCAAAAACACCACTGTATGCATTTAAGAAGCATACTGGCAGCATACTGGTAACAAGGTAACGTCCCAAAAGTTGGTGTAAATTTAGAAGGAGAAAAAGATGTTTATATTTATTTGTTGCCACAAAAAAAGAGACTCCTTTATTAGAATCTCTAAAAACCAAAAAGGAGTCCCCTATGAACGCTGCTGTTAATATTACAGTCCGTGATTTTGTCAAGCTGAGATTGGCACAAAACCTTGAAGACTTTGATTTCCGTGTTGCCCTTGAGGAAATGATCCAGAACATCATCGAAACTCAATTCTCAGTTGAATTAGGTGCCATTCGATATCAACGATCTAAATTGAGAGAAAACTATCGAAATGGTCATAGGAAAAAGAACTTAATAACGGGGTTTGGAGAGCTTAATCTAAAAATACCCAAATGCCGCAGGGGTAGTTTTTTCCCCAGTATCTTAAATCGCTATGAGCGGATCGTAGATGCCGTAATCGGTGTAATTCAGGAGGCTTATATTCACGGAGTATCAACTCGCAATATGAAATATCTTTATAAAGAGTTATTATCTGAAGGTCTTTCCAGGAGTACAATTAGTCGTCATACTGCAAAGTTATTAGAAGAGATTGAGAAATGGAATAATCGGCAGCTATCAACTGAATATGAGTACATCTGGCTTGATGGTAAATTTACCAAAAAGCGCCATAACCACCAAAAACAATCAGTAGTAGTATTACATGGACTTGGATTAACAGCGAAGGGAGAAATTGAAAGTCTTGGGTATTTTCTGGCAAATAAGGAAAACGAATCCAATTGGAGAATATATCTTAAAGGTCTTCAACGCCGTGGTCTCAAACATTGTAAATTATGGATCAGAGATGAACATAAAGGATTAACAAAAGCCTTAGATAAGATGTATTCTGGCCAACTTCAACAGCGCTGTATAGTTCACTGGATCAGGAATGTCCTTGATCAGATTAAAATCAAAGATAAGCCCATAATTACTCTGCGCTTAAAGGAAATAAATAATTGTATAAGCCTTGAAGGTTTCAACGATGCTTTCAATCGGCTATGCTCAACACTTGAAAAAGAAGGTTATAACAACCTGGTTGATGAAATTGAATATGCAAAATTGGATTTAATAAACTTTCTACAGTTTCCTGAATCTCATTGGAGTAAAATCAAAAGTACAAATCCAATAGAGCGCCTTAATGAAGAGTTAGAAAGACGTTTTAAGACAATACCAATATTCCCCACAGATAGCAGTATAGCCCTATTAGGTGGATCAATATTGATGGATGTGACAGAGAGTTGGAGAAAGAGAGGTAATTATATGAATAAAAAAGAAAAGAAAATCATAAACGGAATATTTAAGTGAAAAAGCTAATAATCGTAAGTTTTTCAGTGGAATCTTGTATGTTTTTGCCTTCATTTCTGAACTGGCAAAATTCCGCTATAATAGAACAAAATAAACAAATACATTTACACCAACATTTGGGACTTGACT